>WNFU01002851.1_pt1 | contig 64124 bp, 72 predicted proteins | sample 5400121 | NCBI WGS metagenome assembly WNFU01 (sample SAMN13153360, study PRJNA577476) | soil metagenome | isolation source: 100 cm soil or saprolite under grassland replicate 1 | place: USA:California | collected 2016-06-15 | reverse complement strand
ACCGACGCCCGCATTGGGGATCGCGGCGACGGAGAAAGCGCGGCTGGGATCGCCGACGTTGAGCATCACCTGTGTGCGCGTTTGAGGCGCGCTGGCGGCGTCGACCCGCTCAACCTCAAAGGGGATGCGCCCGGCGTAGGCGCTGCCCTTCGATCCTTCGGCGCAGCAGACCGTCACTTCATCGCCGTCGCGCAGGACGACGGTCGCATTTCCCGCGCCCACGATGCAGGGCAGCCCGAGCTCGCGAGAGACGATGGCCGCGTGCGCGGTGCGCCCGCCCTGGTCGGTGACGAGGGCCGCGACGCGCTTCATCACCGGCTCCCAATCCGGATCGGTCATCTCGGTGACCAACACATCTCCAGCCTCAACTGTCGTCAGCGTCTCTGCGTCGCGCACGACGCGCACGCGCCCGGCGCCGATCTTCTCGCCGACCGCTTGTCCGGTCACGAGCGGCTCGCCAGCCTCGCCTTTCAAGCGATAGATCTCGGCTACTGCCGTTCGCGGCTTCGCCGAATGAACCGTCTCCGGTCGCGCCTGTAAAATGAACAGCTCTCCGGTCAGCCCGTCCTTCGCCCATTCGAGGTCCATCGGCTGCGGATGTTCCGCCAGCTCGGAGTAATGCTTCTCAACCAGGCAGGCCCAGCGCGCCAGCTTCAGGACCTCGTCGTCGCTGAGCGAGAGGCGGCGGCGCTCTTCCTCCGGCGTCGGCTCGCTGCGCGTGGCGCGGCTGCCGTCGGCGTAGACCAGTCGCACCTCCTTGGAGCCGGTTCTTCGCCCGATGATCGCGCGGCAGCCTTTCGCGAGCGTCGGCTTGAAGACCGTCCACTCGTCGGGTGTGACGACGCCCTGCACCACAAACTCGCCGAGCCCGTAAGAACCGGTCACGACGACCACGTCGCGGAAGCCCGATTCGGTGTCGAGCGTGAAGATCACGCCCGCGCCGGCCTTGTCGGATCGGACCATCGGCTGCGCGCCGACCGAGAGCGCGACCTGCAGATGGTCGAAGCCGTGACGGGCGCGATAGCTGATGGCGCGGTCGGTGAAGAGCGAGGCGAAGCAGGCGTGCGTCGCCCGTAGCAGCGCTTCGCGCCCGCGCACGTTGAGGAAGGTCTCCTGTTGCCCGGCGAACGAGGCTTCGGGCAAATCCTCGGCTGTGGCGGACGAGCGGACCGCCAACTCCGGTTCGCGCCCCAGCCGGGCGCAGAGCCGGTCGTAAGCGGCCAGGATCGCCGAGCGCAGGTCGTCGGGCAGCGGCGTCTCCAGCACGGCCGCGCGCGCCGCGTGCCCGCGCGCGGCGAGTTCGTCGACGTCTTCAGGATCGAAGTCGGAGAGCAAAGAGCGCAACTGGAATTCGAGGTTGCGTTCGATGAGCAGCCGGCGCCAAGCGTCGGCTGTGGTGGCGAAGCCGTCGAGCGCGCCGACGCCCATCGGCTTCAGTGCGTTGAAAAGTTGACCGAGCGAGGCGTTCTTGCCGCCCACGCGGGCGACGTCTTTCAGACCGATCTCGTCGAAGTCGAGCGTATAAATTGGTGTGGTCGCCATAATAAAACCTCTTCAATCCTCTCTGCGTAGCCACGTAGTGGCGCGCTTGCATTTTTTCAGGGCGTTGCAAAGCAACCTGAGCAACTCCTCCTAAGGCGCCGTCAGCAATCGCCTTCCTTACCCGTCTGTTTCTGGGCGGCCTCTTCGGCGCGTTCTGTCTCGAATTGATCGAGCGCCTCGAAGGCATGGCAGCCGTACATCGTCGCCGGCCCGCCGCCCATCATCATCGCGACGCCGATGGTCTCGACGATCTCCTGTCTCGTAGCCCCGGCGCGCAACGCGTCGTGAACGTGATAGGCGATGCAGGCGTCGCAGCGGGCGGCGATCGCCACGCCGAGCGCGATCAATTCCTTGCTCTTCCGGCTCAGCGCGCCCTCAGCCAATGACTCGCGGCGCAGTTGCGCGAAGCCTGACACGGGGCCTGCCAATTCTTTCGACAATCTCTTCATCATCAAATTGAGATGCTGTCGATATTTCGGAAAATTTTGGTCATTCATTGTTTACTCCCTTGGAGTCCTGCTTTTGAACGCTTTCCTGAAGGGCTCCCTTCGTGAATCCTTATGTGCAATGAGCGTGCCTAGGTAAAAGGAGGGTTTAAGCCCCGGAAAGAGATCAAATTGTGGAATCTTACGAACTTGTTAGCGGAAAATTCCGCAATAGAGAGGTAGCTTCGGATTGGCTGATAATAATGTTAGGCCGTTGGCGTAGGCGGGCGCATAAACGTAAGCGATCCGGCCGCAGCGGCCACTGAATAATTGCCGCGGCCGGATCGAAGGCGGCAGCCGTGTTGAGTCCGTCTGCGCCTGTTATCCGAATCGGCTATTTGACTTTGACTTCGATCTGCTTCGGCTTGGCCTCTTCACGCTTCGCCAATGTCACCCGCAGCACTCCGTCCTTGAATTCGGCGTTGACCTTGCTGGCGTCAACGAAGCTGGGAATAGTAAAGCTACGCATGAATTCGCCATAGCTGCGCTCGACGCGATGGTAATTCTCCTTCTTCGTTTCCTCGGAGAATTTGCGCTCGCCGCGAATCGTCAGCAGGTTGTTCTCGATCGAGACGTAAACGTTTTCCTTCTTCACTTCCGGCAGCTCGGCCTTGACCACGATCTCGTTGTCGGTCTCGTAGATGTCACAGGCCGGCGCCCAGGTGGCGAGCGACCAGTTCTCCTCGCCTTCAAAGAAACGCCTGAGCCTGTCCTCGAACGGGCGGAAAGGATCGAAGCCCATCAATTCGCGAGCGCCCCTCATCGGAGCCAAGCCCGTACCACTTTTGTTTGCCATAACAATTACCTCCATTGTTAATGATCTGGTGGTTATGTAATTCGATTGCTGAACTCGAATTGAGCAAGTGATATGCCGTTGAAATGCGCTCGAATTTGCAATGGGATACGGAGATTGACCGGTCAGCGCTGTGGGTTTTCGCGCGAACAGGTGGGCGACTTTACGCGATGTTTGCGGAATTATCCTTTTACTTTGCCAGCGCCCTGGCCAGTTCAAATAAGGCCGGATCCAGCGGTTTTCTGTTAGCCACGACTTCATCGAGCGGCGTCGCCGCGATCTCGCCATTGATCAAACCCACCAACACTCCATGCTCGCCGCGCGCCAGACGTTCAGTCGCCGCCGCGCCGAACCTCGTTGCGAGCAGGCGATCGAAGACGCCCGGCGCGCCGCCACGCTGAATATGGCCGAGGATCGTCACTCGCAGGTCGAAGCCCAATCGCTCGCGGTGATCCTTGAAATATCGCGCCAGCTTTTCGGCGTTGTACTCCGCGCCTTCGGCCACCACGACAATCGCGTGCGCCTTGCCGCGATCGTAAGCGGAGCGCAGCTCGGCGGCGATGAGTTCGGGGTCCGTTTCGACCTCGGGGATCGCAATTGCCTCAGCGCCGCCGGCGATCCCGGCCATCAGCGCCAGGTAACCGCAATCGCGCCCCATCGTCTCGACGAGAAAAGCCCGCTGATGCGACGAGGCGGTGACTTTCAATCGGTCAATAGCTTCGAGCGCGATGTTGAGCGCGGTGTCGACGCCGATGGTGATCTCCGAGCCGTACAGGTCGTTGTCAATCGTCGAGGCCACTCCCACGACCGGAAAATCCATTTGCGAGAGCGCATGCGAGCCCTTCTGCGAGCCGTCGCCGCCCGGCGCCACCAGCGCGGAAATATTGCGTTGGTGAAGCTGATCAATCGCCTTCTTTCTCGCCTCTTCCGTTTTGAACTCCGGACACCGCGCGCTCCCGAGCGCGGTTCCGCCCCGCTGGATTATCCCGCCGACATCTCGCGCGCCGAGCGGCGCGAAATCTCCGGCGATCAGCCCGGCAAAGCCGTGGCGGACGCCGAAGACTTCCCATCCGCGATCCAGCCCCGTGCGCACGACGGCCCTGATGGCCGCATTCATTCCCGCGGCGTCCCCGCCGCTCGTTAATACCGCGATTCGTTTCATTTCAACCGCCTCTCTGAAAGGTTAGGGACCTGTCGTAGTTAATGAGTCCGAATAATTGCGCGCTGCAACTTCCAGTCCAATCAAGGCAAACACAATTTAGTTTATGGCCTCAACTGGCGGGTAAGATTTTCCGCTATGAAATATCGCCCAGCCGTTGCGGAAATATCCCAATCGCGCGAGTGAGAGTCCATATCTCATCGCTCTCAGAACGTCGCAAATACGCTTGTTCTCCGGAAGATCAGCCTGCGGCGGCCTCAGGCACGCCCATTGCTGTTCCGACAATCGGGAGGTGTCGGCGCCGCCGCCGACTTGAATTTTATGATTGGCTTCAAACACATTCTTTGTCCCACCGACCTCACGCCGGAATCCGACGCGGCGCTGCGCTATGCGGTCGCCCTGGCCGGCGCATACGAGTCGAAGTTGACCGTCTGTCATTGCGCGGAAGCGCCGTCTCCTGTCGATGAGACTGCGCGCGGGAAGTTCGCAAAGCGTGTCGAGTCCTGCGTCAGGAGATGGACGGGCGTCGGCCATTGTCCGCCAGCCGACTACGAGGGGATCGCCATCGAAGGCGATCCCAGCGAAGCGATCGTCAAGACGGCGGCGGAGCACAGCGTCGACCTGATCGTGATGCGCTCGCGGCGGCGTCCCATAGCTGCGGCGCTCCTCGGTTCGGTCACGGAAGCCGTCTGTCGCACGGCCCCGTGCCCCGTCCTCGTCACTCACCCCGACGAACGCGAGTGGGCGGGACTGACTTCGTGTGAGATTGACTTGCGCAAGATATTGGTCGCGCAGGACTTTTCAATCGAGTCAGAGCTGGCCCTGCAACTGGCGATTTCACTGGCGCAGGAATATCAAACGGAGCTTCACCTGCTGCACGTTTTGCCGGTCGCGATTGCGCCGGTGGCTGCTGACCTGCCGCCGGGCGTGGAATCCGATTTCCATCGCGCGGCGCAAGCGCTACAGCGCTCGATCCCCGGCGAAGTCCATCTGTGGTGCAAAGTCGTTCTGGAGGTCAGGAGCGGACAGCCCTACCGCGAGATTCTAAGCTACGCCGAAGAGAACGAGATTGACCTCATCTGTATGGGCGTTCATGGGGCGGGCTTCGCGATGCGCGCACTATTCGGGTCGAACACAGACAGGGTGTTGCGCCAGGCCCCGTGCCCGGCGCTGATCGCGCGCCCGCTCAAACCGGCGTTTATCAACAACGGGCGGAAAAATGATTTTCAGCGCGAGCAAACCATCGGCTGACAGCAAGGAGGAATCTATGACTTACAAATCTGACGAAGAGATCCAGAGTGAGGTGCTGTTTCAACTCGACTGGGATTCGCGTCTCACAGGGAGCGAAATCGCCGTGAACATTAAAAAAGGCGTCGTCACACTGACCGGGACGGTTGACAGCTATGCGAAGAAATTGGCCGCGCAGAGTGCCGCCCACAGTGTTCCCGGCGTGCTCGATGTCGCAAATGACATCGAGGTGAATGTGACGGGAAACCTGCGGCGGACTGATTCGGAGATTGCGCGAGCCATTCGTCAAGCGCTCGAATGGGACGTGCTCGTTCCGTCCTATAAGATTCATTCGACCGTAACAAACGGCTGGGTGACGCTCGAAGGCGACGTCGAATATTACATCGAGCGGATAGACGCCGAACGCGCAGTTGCGCATCTGACGGGCGTGCGCGGAGTGACCAACAAAATAAAGGTCTGCGCCCCGGTCGAATCTGAACGCGTAAAGTTCCTGATCGAGGACGTGCTTGAAAGGCGCGCCGGCCGGGAAGCCAAACGGATCAGAGTGAGTGTCGACGAAGGAGACGTGACGCTGACGGGAGCGGTCAAATCGTGGGACGAGAAGAAAGCGATTCTCGGCGCCATCAGTCACGCTCCCGGCGTGAAGATGATCCACGACCATCTCTTCATCGACCCTTACGACGCGCGCTTCGCATCGGCGTGAGCGGTCAAGGGATGGCGTCGAAACCAGTCGCACGGACGAGGGGTCTACTTATGTCAGCTCAGGACCAAAGCTTTTACAGCGACGTGATTCGGTATTTTGATCGAGCCGCCGCCTTCACCCAACACCCTTCAGGGTTGCTGGATCAGATCAAGCGTTGCAACAGCGTCTACCGGTTTGAATTTCCGCTGTCTCGACCCGGGGGCGATGTCGAGGTGATTCAGGCCTGGCGCGTCGAGCATAGCCACCACAAACTGCCGGTGAAGGGCGGCATCCGCTATAGCCCGGATGCCAACGAAGATGAGGTCAAAGCCTTGGCCGCCCTTATGACCATCAAGTGCGCCATCGTGGATGTGCCCTTCGGCGGCGCCAAGGGGGCGGTGCGGATCGATGCGCGCAACTGCAGCGCAGACCAGTTGGAGCGGCTGACTCGGCGTTACACGCACGAGCTGGTCAAAAAGAATTTCATCGGGCCGGGCATTGACGTGCCGGCGCCAGATTACGGCACAGGCGAGCGGGAGATGGCATGGATCTTCGACACTTACCAGGCGCTCAATCCCGGGAGCCTGGACGCCGCGGCATGTGTCACCGGAAAGCCGGTAACGCAAGAAGGCATAAGGGGCCGGCGCGAGGCCACCGGACGCGGGTTGTTCTACGCACTTAGGGAGGCCTGCGCCCAAGGGGAAGAAATGCGGGCGCTGGGACTCGCCCCCGGAGTCGAGGGCAAGCGCATAGTGATTCAAGGGCTGGGCAACGTAGGCTCTCACGTGGCGAAGTATTGCCGCGAGGGCGGAGCCGTCATCATCGCGATTGCAATGCGCGAAGGGGCGATTCTGAATCCCAAAGGATTGGATGAGGAGAAGGTTCTTCAGCATCGCCGGGAACATGGCTCGATTCTGGATTATCCCGGCGCCAGGAACATCCCGCGGTCAACGGACGCTCTGGAATTGGATTGCGACGTGTTGATTCCGGCGGCGCTGGAAAATCAATTGACGAAGGAAAACGCGCCACGGATCAAAGCCAGGATCCTTCTTGAAGGCGCCAACGGCCCGACCACGCCTGAGGCGGAAGAGATTTTCCAGGGGAAAGGAAAGCTGGTCATCCCTGACGTCTATGCCAATGCGGGTGGCGTAACCGTCTCCTACTTCGAATGGCTGAAGAACCTCTCCCACGTCCGCTTCGGGCGAATGGAGAAACGCTACGAGGAGGCTGCCTATCGCCGGATGCTGAAGGCGGTGGAGTTATCCACAAGTCATCGGTTCACGGAGCCTGAACTGGATTTGATCACGCGCGGGGCGAACGAACTGGACATCGTCAATTCCGGTTTGGAGGAGACTATGGTGACCGCTTATCACGAAATCCTGGAGACGCGGCGACGTTACCCGGAGATGCGAAATCTGCGCACCGCGGCGTTCTTCAACGCTGTCGAGAAAGTCGCCCGAACGTACATGGAACTTGGCATCTTTCCCTGATCATTGCTCGACATTGACGCTCAAGATGTTCAATCATTTCGAGAGCGGATCGTTTGTTGCGGCGCCGACCTCTTCGCTTCCCGAGGCGCCAGACGGGGAGCGCAACTGGGATTACCGCTAACGGATTCCGCTCTCGTCAATGATCTTCAGAATTCTGCCCAGATCGCCACTCAGATGAGTTCCGCGCCCGAGCAGGGTAATGCTCAATTCGGCTAACATCGCATTACTCCTTCCAATCAACCGGAGACCCACGCATTTGTTTATCATAGGCGTCGTGCGGTTGATGTCCTGTTTCTATGAATGACTTCGCCCGCGTCAGGTCATCATCCATCTTGCTCTTCGGATCGACGCCGAAACGCGACGAGAATGGCGTACGGATGCGAAGATGCGCCGCATCGCGCGCGATCGCCCTATGTCTTCCGCCTCAGTCGGGATCGAAGATGTACATATGCGTCGATTCAGAGCCGCGGGCAAGGCGGTCATCGAGAAACCTGAGCAACATCTCACGGATAAGCCGTCACTCGCAGAATCGGTCAGCCACAGGCTGACGGCGGTCAACGATAGCTTCAGCAATGACTATGCCTCGCTTCGCACGACGAAGCGTTTTCTCACCGCCGATGGATCACAATAGGCGCGCCCACGTCTTCGGGCTATGTCGTGACAACGGCTTCTCGTAACCTTGGTTTTCTGAGGATAAGATCGAGGGCAAAGTAGACAAAGGCTACCGCGCCGACGGCGAAAACCATGTCGCCGATGATGCGCATCCATCGCAGTGACTGCATTACGCCGGTTTGCATGAATTCGGGGCTGCGCGCCGACCAGTATCCTACGGCTACCGATCGGTACGTTTGCAGCAAACCGATTGGCAGAAGGCTTAGCGCAATCTCCATCAGCAGGCCGACGTTGATCGCCCAGAAGGCGAGTTTAATCGGCCCTTCTTTCCAAATCGCCTCCGGCTTCATCGCGCGCAGGCTGAAGAGCGTCAGCGCAAGCCCCAGTGTGCCGTACACGCCGTAAAGCGCCCCGTGCGCATGGACGGCGGTCGTGTTCAATCCCTGCATATAGTAAAGCGCGATCGGCGGGTTTATCATAAATCCGAAGATGCCCGCGCCGACTAGGTTCCAGAAGGCGACGGCCACGAAAAAGTAGACCACCCATTTGTATTGTCGCAGCCAGTTGCGCGCCCGCGTGTGTTTGATGTTGTCCCAGGCCTGGAAACCGACCAGGGTCAGCGGCACGATCTCCAGCGCGCTGAAGACCGCCCCGAACGCCAACGCCACGGTCGGTGTCCCGGCAAAGTAAAGGTGGTGCAGCGTGCCGATGATGCCGCCGGAGAGATATACGGCGCCCGATAGCAAGGAAGCCTGCGCCGCTCGTTCGGCGTTGACGACGCCCAGTCGCGCGAACAGGAATGCGATCACCACTGTGGCGAAGACTTCGAAGAATCCTTCCACCCACAAGTGCACTACCCACCAGCGCCAATACTCGACGATGGAAAGGTGCGATTTCACACCCCAGAACAAGCCGGGGCTGTAAAACAGCGCAATGCACGCCGTCGTGATCATGTAAAGAACCACCAGCGATTTCTGGTTGTCAGTTCTCCGCAGCGCCGGGACCGCCGTCCGCGTTACCAGGAAGAGCCACAGCAAAAAGCCGGCGAACAAGGCCGCCTGCCAGACGCGCCCCAGGTCGATGTACTCGTAGCCCTGATGCCCGAAGTAAAACGAGGCCGCGCCTGTCAACCTGTGCGCGACGCTCAGCCATTGCCCCGCCATCGAGCCCAGCGCCACGACCAGCAGCGCGACGAACAGCCCGTCCACGCCCAACTTCTGATGTTTCGGCTCGTAGCCGCAAATGATCGGTCCTATGAAGAGCCCCGAAGCCAGCCAGGCCGTCGCGATCCACAAAATGCCCAGTTGCGTATGCCAGGTGCGCGTCACGGCATACGGCAGATAGTCGGCCAGCGGAAAGCCATAAAACCCGCCACCTTCGACGCCGTAATGCGCCGTCAGCACGCCCATTACAATTTGTACCAGGAAGAGCAACGTCACCAGCAGGAAATATTTGACGGTCGCTTTCTGTGAAGGCGTCAGAGCAATCCCAATCAACGGGTCGCTTGCAGGCGCCACGCGCTCCTCTTCTTTCTCCAACCCGGCCAAAAGCCAGACCATCGCTCCGATGCTGGCCAGCAGCATAATCACGCTAACGCCCGTCCAGACGACGGCGCCGCTGGTGGGCACATTGGCCACCAGCGGCTCGGAAGGAAAATTGCTGGTATAGGAGATCGTTTGATGCGGGCGGTTGGCGACTGAAGCCCAGGACGTCCAGAAAAAGAAGCTGTTCAACTGGCGCAGTTTCGTCGGGTCGGATTGCGCGTTGCGCTGGATGGCGTAGTTCTTCTCGCCGTTTGTAAAGACATCGGTGTAATGTTTGAGATTCTCTTCGAAGACTTCGGCGCGAACCGGTTCGATCGTGAGCCTGCCAGTTTGCGCGTCGTAGTTGTTCCTGCGCAGCGTGTACTGCAATCGCTGGCGCAATACAGCCTGTTGTTCGGAGTTGAGCGCGCCGTAATCTTTCGTGAATTCGGCATTCGCCCATTTCTCCAGAATAGACAACGCCTCGCGGTGCAGGTAATCAGCCGTCCAGTCCGGCGCCACATAACTGCCATGTCCCCAGATGGAGCCCACTTGCATTCCACCCATCGCCTGCCAGACGTTCTGCCCGTTGGAAATATCGCCCGCGGCGATCACCGTCTGTCCATCAGTCGTCACGACTTCTCTCGGGATCGGCGGCGCCTGTCTGAAAATCTCCGATCCGACCCAGCCCAACACCGTGAACGAAAACACAAAGACTGCGATGAAGACAATCCTTTTGGAGAAACAACATTCTTCGCCGCGTGAGCGGCGGCTGACTTTAGCCCAGCGCTTTAGCGCTGGGTAAGCTAGCCAAAGCGTTTCGCGTCACGTAGTGACGCTTGAACAGGCCCGCTGATGGCCGGAATTTCAAGCATCGCTACGCGACGGGAACAATTCGGGCTGCTTCCCGGCGTTGAAACGGCCGGGCTAAAGTCAGCCGCCGCTCACGCGGCGAAAACCAAAGCCTTTATTCAAAAGTGTCCTGACATCAGCTTCCTATGCAATAAGCTAAGCAGAAAGAAAAGCGTCGCGACTGAAATAATCGCGGGATGAAGCGCAAGATTGAGTGACGCGGAACCAACTTTTAATTTGGGTAATAGCGATAAATTGAAAACCCGATCACCGCTGACAGGATGCTCGTAACAGAGGAGACGGTGAGAAATGCCATCAGCGTATGCGTAAGCTGACGCTCCGTTGCCGCCGGGATGATGATGAGCGCCTCCTCGCTACCGGCCTCCTACTGGCATCAGGCCCAAAGGCTGTTCGTCCGAAGGCAACTTCAACACTTCCTTGACTCGTTTGTCATCAAAAGCGCCAATCAGCGCCGTCCCCAGATTCAGCGATGCGGCTTGCAGGTAGACATTCTGCGCAGCATGCCCGACTTCCATATGCGCGTACCTGATTCCGCGCTGCCCATACTTCCGCGTAGCGCGGTCATAAACCGCCGCAATGACGATGATAATCGCGCTCCCTTTCATCCACTCCTGACCAGGCGCCGCGCCAGCCAGATCAGCCCGCAGGTCCTTGTTCCCGATCTGGATCAACTTGTGTTGGTCCGCTCGATACCGGTAAAGCCCTTGCGCCAGTCCATTCACCTTGCCGGCCGCGAGATAGAGTTCCAACGGAAAAGCCGCTCCAGCGGAAGGCGCTGTCCGCCATCCCTCAGGGTGCGTGACTCCCTGCGCGGACCACAGCAGTTGTGAGACGTTCGCGAGGGTCAGTTCCTCGCTCGAGTACTCTCTCACCGACCTGCGCTCACCCAAAACCTTCTCAAACGAATACCCGCTTTTAAGGCGCGGTCTGGGCAGTTGGATCGGCTGTCGCTGCATCTGTTGCGCTTTTTTCATGCCCCTCTCTTGTTTTGCCTGGTCGTTCGGACAGAGTCGCCCGCCAGGCCTTCCTCAAGACTCCAACCATCGTGACCGGCCCCAACACTTCGGCGACGACAGTGACATCAGGCTCATCGAGATCGACAATCGGCTTCTTTCCGTATTTCAGTTGTAGCGCCTCGCTAATCGCCCTGCCAATTTCATCCTCCAGCTCCGGCGTATTTTTCCCAAGGCCGTGCAGTCCGCGCTTGAAGATTCGGAAACAGAACGATTCTTCGCGGCCGATCTGCGTAGTCCCGATTTTCACAGCGGCGTCTTTTATCGCCTCGATCTCGCTTTCAATTTCAAGCAGGGCAGGCGTCGCATGCCCAATGTCTTCAGCGCAGTCCCGATTGATTCGTTGGGCCAGTTCCAGAACCTCTCCTGCCGTTTCCAGGATGAAAACCGATCTGAACCCCGCGCTGCGAATGTGCGCTCCGGGCGCCGCCTTTCTCAGTTCAGATTTTATTTGCCGGGCCACATGTGGCCAGCGACCTGTGACGATTAGCTTTACGAATCCAGCGCCCAATTGCATCCCTCTACTTCCGCTTTGGAGGGCTGACGCGCAAAACATAGGTGAACTCAAATACTAGCGCGCCCAAAAACAACCATTATCCGGTTAACGTCGCTTATCCACTCTTCTCCAATTCCTCCCAGAAAGGAATGACAAGCATGTCTTTCTTCCATTGCTTAATGGCAAACGGCGCGGCCGGCGTGAACAGGTTGCGGTAGTGGCAGTCCTTAACCGGTTGCGCGCCAGCGCGCGGGAAAGCTCTTCAATGCTTTCAACGACAGTGAAGAGGAAATCATCAAGGCGGTTGAAATTGCGTTTCTCATGCGGCGCCATGAGCTTTTTCGTTTTGGATTCATGTCTGTCTGCCATTTTTACTCCTATGGCGACGGAGATTTGCGCCCGGTTAAATGTGCCTGATTCATTTGAGATATTCTGCAAATCCGATTCCACAATCCGGAACTAATCCTATTTCGCTCATCAATACGGAAACGCACGAGAGTTGTGTGGATCATGACGTAGTCAATTGTCCCACCGCGGCGGCCGTCGAGATGCTTCGCGCAACGCGCTGGGAAACTTCCCGCAGCATCTGATGAGATCCCCTGTCAAGTTCCCGTTCGATCCTTCGGCATAGCGCTTGCCCTGAAAAGTTCATCCCAGCAACTTTCGTACGTAAGTGGAAGGAGATCGATGATGAAAGCTAAAACTCAACCTTTGACCGATCATAAACTGCGCGAAGCCGTGATGACTCAGCTCGATTGGGAGCCGGAGGCGCCTGCCACTGACATATGCGTCCGCCCTTCTTCGGCGAGCATCTCCAGCGCGGAGGCGGTAAACACCTTGTCGGCGCGCCGAGACGGAAAAGCATCTCGGGCTTGATCGGCGCATGGGCCTCGACGTTGGACTCACCGAACCCTTTCGCAAAGACGACCCGCTCCCCACTGATGACGGCAACTGCCGCGCCGGGAGTTCCGGTCTCTTGTAATTCTTCGAGCGCGATTTTTTCCAGTTCGGCGAAACCGCTCTTCTGTAGGCTAGCCGAACTGAACTGCGAGCACGGCCAGCATGACATCAGTAGAATCAGTGGCGGAAGAATAAGTCGCAGTCGCATCGGAATTTGATCCTGTTTGAAGTGGATTATCTCGCGTGAAGGCAAGGTCAGGACACGCTGGAGATATTGGTCAGCTTGCCCTCTGCTATTTTGCGAGGCGCAGATTCGTTTGTTTATCAATTGGCCACTCCAACCTCAGCGCTTGCGTGACTTTCCGCGGTCGAATCCCCAGAGCCCGAAAAATCTCCCACCGCCTCAGCCGGAGCGTGTTTCCTGCGTTCGCTCAGGTAGTAGAGAACCGGCACGGTCATTCGTGACAGCAGGAGCGAAGCGATCTCCCCGGCCATCAGCGAAATCGCCAGGCCCTGAAAGATCGGATCGAAGAGGATGACGAACGCCCCGACCGCCACCGCCGCCGCCGTCAACATCATCGGGCGGAAGCGCACCGCCCCGGCGTCAATGACCGCCTCTGCAAGCGGCATTCCTTGTTTCAATCGCAGCTCAACGAAGTCCACCAGGATGATCGAATTGCGCACGACGATCCCCGCGCCCGCGATAAATCCGATCATCGAAGTCGCCGTGAAGAACGCGCCCATCAACCCGTGCGCCGGCAGAATGCCGACCAGTGAGAACGGAATCGCCGCCATAATCGTCAGCGGCGTTTTGAAGGACTGGAACCATCCGACCACCAGGATGTAGATCAGAACCAACACCGCCGCGAAGGCGACGCCGAGGTCGCGGAAGACTTCATAGGTGATGTGCCATTCGCCGTCCCATTTCATCGCGTATTTATCGACGATAAACGGCTGCGATGCGACGTAACGCTCCATCGAGTAGCCTTCCGGGAGTTTCAGTTGTTTGATCGCCTCATTCAATTTCAGAATTGCGTAGACCGGACTCTCTTCGCTGCCCGCGACATCGCCCGTCACGTAGGTCACCGGCATCAGGTTCTTGTGGTAGATGCTTTTGTCGGCGACTCCCTCTTCGACGCGCACGAGTTCGCCGAGCGGGACCAGGGCGCCACGCCGCCCCATCACCTTGATCTGCTTGAGATCACCCACGCTGGAGCGTTCGGCGCGGGCGAGCCGCAGTGAGATCGACGCGTCCTCTTTTTCCTGCGGCTGGTGAAGCAGGCCGGCGTTCATCCCCTCGACCGCGATGCGCAACGTGGTTGCGACCTGTTCGGCCGACACTCCGTTGATCGCGGCTTTCTCTTTGTCCACGACGAACCGGTATTTCGGCTGATCGTCTTCGACATAAGAATCCACATCCACCACCCCCGGCGTCTGGTCGAAGATGTCCCGAATCTGTTTGGCGATTTGCAGTTGGCGCGAATATTCAGGCCCGTAAATTTCCGCGACGAGCGTTTGCAGCACTGGCGGCCCCGGCGGTACTTCAGCGATTTTCACACGTGCGTCGTATCTCTTCGCAATCTCCCGAATCCGCGGGCGCACGCGCTTGGCGATGTCGTGACTTTGCGCGTCGCGTTCGCCTTTCGGAACAAGATTGACCTGAATATCGGCGACGTTCGGGCCGCGCCGCAGGAAGTAATGCCGCACTAGGCCGTTGAAGTTATAGGGCGAGGCCGTGCCCACGTACATTTGATAATCGGTGACTTCAGGGACTGCCCGAATGTAATCGCCGATTTCGCGAGTGACGGCGGCGGTCTGTTCGAGTGGCGCGCCTTCGGGCATGTCTATGATGACCTGGAACTCGCTCTTGTTATCGAACGGCAGCATCTTCACCCGCACCAGTTTCAATCCCACCAGCGCCATCGAAGCGATTAACAACAGGACGACCCCGATCAAGAATCCATAGCGCCATTTCGGCGCGCGAATGAGCTTGCTCATCACTGCGCGGTAGAGTTTCGTCATCCGCCCTTCTTCGCCGTCTCCGCGATCATGACCGCCTTCGCGCCTATGGCCTCTTTTGATTAGTCTCAGGCTCGCCCACGGCGTGACGATGAAAGCCACCAGCAATGAGAAGATCATCGCCGCCGTCGCGCCGACCGGGATCGGCTTCATGTACGGCCCCATCAAACCGCCGACGAAAGCCATCGGCAGAATCGCCGCGACGACGGCGAAGGTGGCGAGGATTGTCGGGTTGCCGACCTCGTCAACCGCCTCGACGGCGATGTCGCGGACCGGGCAGACTTTGTTTTCAGGCAGACAGTAATGGCGAGCGATGTTTTCGACGACGACGATGGCGTCGTCCACCAGAATGCCGATGGAAAAAATGAGCGCAAAGAGTGTGATCCGGTTGAGGGTGTAACCGTAGAAATAAAAGACCGCGAGTGTGAGCGCCAGCGTGACGGGAATGGCAATTGCGACAACGCCGGATTCGCGAAATCCGAGCGTCAACCAGATCAACACCGCCACGGAAAATATGGCGATTATCATGTGCAGCAGCAGTTCATTCGACTTTTCGCTCGCCGTCTCACCGTAATTGCGCGTCGTGGTGACCGTCACATCGGATGGAATCAGATTGCCTTTGAGGCGTTCGACTTTTTCCAGAACTTTGTCTGCGATCTCGATCGCGTTCACGCCTTTGCGTTTGGCGACCGATATTGTGACGGCCGGCTGCGCGCTCGTAGTCCCGCCTTCAGGCGGAATGAGCTTGGCGTTCGAGTCCTTTCCGCCTGAAGGCGGGACTTGAAACGCCGTTCCTTTACCAAACAGGACGTAATCGGCAGGCTCTTCCGGCCCGTCCTCGATCTTCGCTACGTCGCGGAGGTAGACCGGGCGGTCGTTGAAGACGCCGATGACCACGGCGCCAACCTCTTCAGCGGAGTGCAGAAACCCGCCGGTCTCGACCAGGAATTCGCGGTTGCCGGACGAAAACCCGCCCGATTGCGACTGGCGGTTCGATTGTTCCAGCGCCGGGAGAATGGCTGCGGGCGCGACGTTGTACGCGGGCATGCGAGCTTCGTCCAGCAAGACGCGAATCTGTCTTCGTTCGCCGCCGATGATCTTCACTTCTGAGACGTCGTTGATCTCTTTGATCTGATCGTGAATCTGCGCGGCGACGCGCCGCAATGTGAAATGGTCGTAGCGGTCACTCGAAAGCGTCAGCGCCAGGATCGGCACGTCGTCGATCGAGCGCGGTTTGACCAGCGGCTGCGACGCGCCCGGCGGAATCAGATCGAAATTCGCCAGCATCTTCTGATTCAGCCGGACGATCGCGCCTTCCTCATCCTGACCGACATAAAAGCGGACCACCGCCATCGCCATGCCGGGCGATGAAGTCGAGTAGATGTACTCAACACCCGGGACTTCCCAGAGCAATTTTTCCATCGGCTTCGTGACGCGCTCTTCGACCTCCTTCGCCGAGGCTCCGGGCATCTGCACGAAAACATCGATCATCGGCACGACGATTTGCGGCTCTTCCTCGCGCGGCAGCATCGCCACCGCCCCCAGGCCGAGCAGGATCGAGGCCACGACGATGAGCGGCGTCAGCTTCGAGTCGATGAAGGCGCGCGCGACTTTTCCGGCCAGTCCGATTTCGGTCTTCATTGAATTCTTACCCCGTCTTTCACATCCGCCACGCCGTTAACCACAACGCGCTCGCCGCCGTTCAACCCCGACAGCGCCTCGACGTTTTCGCCATAAGTCTTGCCGGTTTGGATCAGTCGCAAACGGGCGACGCCCGCGTCGTCAACCACAAAAACGCCCGCCAATTGCCCGCGGTACGTCACGGATTTCCGTGGGATCAAAATCGCCTGCCTCTGGCCGCTCGCGAAACGGGCCACGCCGTACAGGCCAGAGCGCAACAACTGGCGCGCGGGAAGATCGATCTTCACCGTGTAACTGCGGCTCATCGGATCGGCGGCTGGCGTGATCTCGGAGACTCCGCCTTCCATATCGTCCGCGCCGAGCGCGTCAATCCGCAGGCGCGCCCGCTGGCCAATTCTGATTTTGCCGAGTCGTGATTCTTCGACCGCGACCTCGAGCCTGTAACGCGAGCCGTCTTCAATCGTGAGCAACGGCGTCCCAGGCGTCGCCGTCGAACCGACCTCCGTATGCTTAGCCACCACCACGCCGGTGATCGGAGAAGTGATGCGCGCATAGCTAACAAAGACCTGTGCGTTGGCGACGTCCGCTTTAGCTTGGTCTATCTGGGCCAGACCCTGTCGCTTCTTCGCCGCCAACATCTTCAAAGTGTCGGCGGCCCGTCGCGCCTCGGCTTCGGCCATCTCCTGTTTGGCCTTCGCCTCGTCGAATTCTTGCGGGCTGATGGATTTCCGCTCGAACAAGGCCTGGTAGCGGGCATATGTCGAATCGGCCAACCGCTTATTTGCGTCTGCGGCGGCTTGCGCCGATTCAGCGGCGTTTATCGCCTGCTCGACTTCAGCCAGACCTTCATGCGCCTGCCGCAAACCGGCGCCGGCCTTTTGCAGTTGCGCGTTCGCATCGCGATTATCAATCTCGATGAGGGCCTGGCCCGCGCTGACCTTATCGCCTTCACGCGCGCGCAAGCTGATGACAGTCCCCATAATCTTTGACGACAAGACGGTCGTCGTCTTTGACCGCACCGTGCCTGTCGCCTCGTAGTAATCCTCGATTGGCGACATTGAAACTCGCTCCACCCGCGCGCCTTTGACGACGGGAGGCTTCTCGGCCGCGACCTCTTGATTTTTCCCGCACGACGCGACCGTCATCGCCAACAATCCGACCGCCGCCAGAATGGAAAATTTCGTCTTCATCTCTGTCCTCATCAATCCGAATCATTACTCTTTATGGCCTCGTCAGGAGGCGAACGGTTCGACGTCCGTCAACCTGCCGGTCGCCAGCAGGACGTTGGCGTAACCAACGTAGTGATCGTATCGAGCCGCGAGCAGGTTCAAACGCGCACGCACCAGAGCCGTCTCGGCACGGAGGACTTCAGTGATAGTCGTCAGCCCTTCGTGGTACCGGTCCTGGACGATGCGCAAGGCTTCGGCGGCGTGGCTGATGACTCGCTCAGCGACGATGAGCCGTTCGCGCGCGGAGACGTATTCCTGATAGGCGCGGACGACTTCGAGGCGAATTTGATTCGCCAGGTGTTCCCGTTCGCTCGCGGCAATCTCCGCCGCCGCCCGCGCCTGCGCGATTCGCGCCTTGCGTCCGGCGTCGAACAAGTTGAACGTCACGCTGGCGCCGATCAGATAGTCGCCGCTCCCGTCAACCCAGTTGTTGCGGCTCGCGCCGGCGTTGGCAAACACGTCAACGCGCGGCAGGAAGGCGCCGCGCGCGCCTTTCAATTGTTCTCGCCGCGATTCCCGGGCCACTGAGGCGCGCGCATAATCCGGGCGACGCTCGAGCGCCGTCCGCATCAGCTCATCCTGGCCGGCCACGTCGAAGGTCTTGGCGACGAGCTGACCACTGACATTCTGCGGCGCGTCCACCGGCAATCCGAGCGCGGTGTTCAGCTCCGCCCGCGCTATGACGACCTCGCCCGCGGCCTGAATCCTCTGCTGATGAAATTCGGCAAGTTGCGCTTCCGCCGAGAGCAGATCCGCGCTGACAGTCGCGCCGATCTCTACGCGGTCGCCGCTGCGCTTGACGTCGGCCTCAGCCAACCTGACCGCCTCCTCGGCGACCTCCTTCCTCATCTGCGCCAGCAGAACCCCGTAATAGGCCTTGAGCGTCTCAAATCTGACCCGTTGCGCCATCTGGTCGGTTTGTGTGTCGGCCTGTTTCTGATTGAGTTTGGCGACGGCGACGCGGGTTGAAGTCTGCCTCTGATCGAAGAGCGGAGCCTTGATCGTCACTCCGAAGCGAAAATTGTTGAGCGGATCTGGATTGTTGAGCGCCGGCAGGTTGAAGTTCTGCTGCGTGAAGCGCCCCTGTTCGAGCAGCGAGCCGAAGACGAAAACCGGATTATTGCCATTGATCCAGGTTTCGCTGAGTTGAACCAGCGGAAATCGTCCGGCTTTCGCCTCCTGCGCCTGCGCGTCCGCGATCTCACGGCCTGAAGCCGTCGCGCGCATCAGCGGATTGGTCCGCAGGGCGATCTCAACGGCTAAGGGCAGCGTCAACGCTTCAGGCGCGTTTGCCTGCCGCGACGCCTGCACTGATCCGCCGGCCGTCTCCTGTCCGTAAACGACCAGGCCCCGGCCAGGAGGCGCCATGGCGGCGGCGACGAATGCGATAACGATTCTGCGCCCGCAACGCAAAAGTCTCTTCGAGATCTCGTTCATAGTTCGTGTCTCTCTTTTTGCGCCGATCATCTGTCGGCCCTCGCCGGGAGCGCGATCTTCACGCTCACTGCGCCGCGCAGATCGCCCTCGCGGTAACCTGTCGCCCGATCATCTGGATACTTCTCCTTCAACACGGCCGTCACATGGGAAGGAATCTGTTCGGACTGGCCGTGGCAATTGAGGCACATCTTGCCCGCGACAATCGGTTTGAGATAGCGCAGATGATCACGCCCCTGCTCGCGGATGACCTCGTAGTATTCGCTTGCGAGCCTTTTCTCGCGGTTCTGCCGATCGAATCTCTTCAGCGCCCGACTCTCATAGGCGTCGGGGATGTCCTTCGTGTTGCGATAGCCCAGGCTGACGCGGCGGACAGAACGTCCCGTATCCCTGTTAAATTCCTGAGCGATGTTCTGGGCGACTTCCGAACAGATACGAACTGCTCCGTCGTATCCGCCTTTCTCCAACTCCGCCAGCAGCAAGCCGCGCACTTTGTCTGTCAGTTCATTGCTGATCTGGCGAGCCTGCTTCAAGGCCGGCTCGACGCGCGCGTCTTGTCTTACTTGCGTCGAACTTGACTCCGCCGGCGCCAACAACCAGCCAATCCCCGCAATAAATGCGACCAGGACTGCTTTTCTGATCGTCGAGCGAGATGCGAAGCGCATATGGTTTTCCTCTTTTCCCGCCAACAACTGGGCAACTACCGTTCACAAGCGGCTTCACGCTGCCCGCTCGCTTGCTTTTTAGGTAGTCCCAAGACTGGCGACGTTGATAACAAAAGGCTTGTTAGGCGAATGCCGTATGAGACGTAGATTAATCCCGCTCTTTAATTAAGGATCTCGCCCCGGCAAGGCCATCTCCGACGCGCGATTTTCCGTATACCAGCGCGGAGATTTACCCAGCCGTGGGTTGTGCCTCATGCGAGCGCCCTCAGTTCTGCTATATCGCCGCCAAACTCCTGTTATAAACGGCGTGAAACCGGTTCCGTCTGGCAATCTCTCGCTCCCAACCAACGCAAAAAAGTCATCATCGGACACCAGTTCGTGAACGCGGATTGAATCAGGTTGAGCGCGACGAACCCTGTGAAGAAGAACCAATAGGGGCTGTGATAAACACCCAACAGGACTGTCGCCATCACGAAACTACCGGCAATCAACCGCAAATATCTCTCGACGGTCATGGCAGTTCACTCCTTCCGAATTTAGTGATCAAAATTCCTATTCCGGTGATATAAATGCGGGGCGCCGGGAAAGGGTACAAACAATTTATGGAAACAGATCCCATTAACTTTCTGAACGAGATGAAGGCCGGGAATCCGGGGGCTTTTGAACGCTTTTTCGCTCTGGTCGAGAAGCGGGTGTTCGCCTTCGGACTGAAGGTGTGTGGGCAAGTCGAGGATGCGAAAGACACACTGCAGGAGACATTGCTCAGCGCATTTAAAGCTCTCCCAAACCTGGAATTCAAAGATTCCAAAGCCCTCAATGTCTGGCTCTACAAGGTGGCGAAGAACTCCTGTCTGATGATGCGACGCAAAAACAAGTATCAGCCGGAGCGTGAACTGTCTCTGGATGAATTCATGCCAGGGAAGGGCAATGAAGGAGCGCCGAAAGAGATTCCAGACTGGTCCAATCTCCCGGATGACGCGCTGTTAAAAGAAGAATTGCGGGAGCTCGTGCGCCGGGCGACGCTCGCCTTACCGACGCAATATCGGCTGGTGTTGGTGATGCGGGACATGGAGCAGCTCTCAACGAAAGAAGTGGCGGAGGCGCTGGAAATCTCCGAACAGAACGTGAAGATTCGCCTTCACCGCGCCCGGCTATTTTTGCGGCAGGAACTGGAACGTTATTTTAAAGAAGGCGACAGCGCTACTCGTCACTGAACGGAGAAGAGAATGAAAACGGATCAGTTGAATTGCAGAGAGATGTTCGAGCGCCTGTCCGAGTACATGGACGGTGAACTCGACGCGAGATTGCTCGAATGCTTCGATGAGCATTTGCAAGACTGCGAACCCTGCCAGGCGTTCATCGACACCTTGCGCAAGACGGTAGAGCTTTGCCGCGAGAGTGGCTCTGATGCGCCAGGCGAGTCCTTGTTTTCACCGGGAGAGATCGCGGCCTTCAAAGAAGCTTATGAGCAGGCCGTGCGCGGTTTGTCACGACAACGAGAGGAGTGACAAGCATCCTGACTGAATGTTTGGGTGAACGATGAGCGATCCCGACGGATTCAGTCAATCGGAGACTGATTTCAGCCTCTTCTCCGAATCAGACCTCATTTTATCTACCCTACCGCAATTTCATACAAGCCGACCAAAGACGCGCTAATCTGATTGTTACTTCTCGCTGAATCAGCGCCAGGAAGCGTATCGGCGCGACGAGATCAAATGAAATCGGGACGCTTTTGCATCCTTTTTCGATGAACTGCATTTATCATAATGGCATTGCTCTTCGCCATCACATTCACCGCTCAGGCACAAGGACGCGGCGGGGGGCAAGGCAAAGGCCGCACGACCACCGCCGGCCAAGGCGGCGGACGAACGACGGGACAAGTCGGGCGGCCGTCGGGGCAGACAGGCAAACAATCCTGCCAGGGGCAGATGGATCAAGATCGGTTACGCGCGCACACGACCGATCAGCAACGTGATCGCCTGCGGGATTGCGTCAGCACGGCAGATCAGGCGCGCCAGCGAGCGCGCGACATGGCGCGGGACGCAAAAAGCGCGGGCTACACGATTGATCAGGCCACACAGCAACGCGACCAATTGCGCCAGCGCGTTCAGGCGCTGCGACAACAGCACGAGCAGTTGCGGCAGAGCCTGAACAACGAGCAACGGACGATGCTGCAAGACCGGCTACTGGTGATGGAACAACAGCAAGAGCGCAGCAACGCTCGTCTGCAAGAAATGGATCAGGAACTAAATCAGGGCAAGCTCGATCGCAATCGCATCGCCCGCCAGTCGCGCGAGAAGGAGATCAGATCGAGGTTACTGGATCAAAGGTGAAGATCGGCGCCGCAGACGCCCTGCTGGCGCGCGAGGTCAAAAAGGGCGATAAGACGCTGACCTTACGCAATGCGCAGGGAATTCCGGTGTGGTCTGGCGGGAGGCGCGGATAGTAGCAATCTCGCATTCCAGGTTCTGGAGCGTTTTGGGAAGCGCTCCCGAACGTTTCCACAGATTCTCATTGGAGAAATAAGAAAATACTGGGTGTCGGATTCGTTATCCCCCGCGACCTAAACAGGCCGTCCCGAGTCTTGCGTGGGACGGCTGCGGTTCGGACCCTTATATTCAGCCGGTAGTCGCATCCGGCCGGAGGCGACCAAGGGGGATTGCGCTGGATCGTAATGGCCGAACAATTCCGCGCCTATGTGTCTTGCAGGCTTCGATTGGCATGGAGTCGGCGAGTTTGCGGGTATTCGCGCCATCGAAAAGCGTTCTCACAAACTGCCTTGTGTAGGCTCCGTGCGATTACAGACGGACTGAAAGCGCCTGCCAAAATAAGCTTACCCCCTCCCTTGTTTTACTCATCTTCTTGACTCGATGAATAAGGCGGTCAATGCCCCACAGATGAACGATCATGCTTATCTTCCGACGTTGGTGACCGCCTGCGGCCTCATTTTGCTGATGACTCTTGAGAGCTGGCTCCCCGCGGCGGGTAATCGAAGGCGCCGCCTGCGTCATGTGGCGCGGAACATGACACTTTGGTTGCTCAATGCGTTGGCGCTAGCGCTGCTAGCCGCCCCTTCCATTGCCAATGTCGCCCGGTGGACTGAACAGAGCCGATTCGGACTGCTGAACCTGTTGAGCCTGCCACCGCCTTACGGTTTCACACCGGAGAGGTACTGATTTCAGCGGCGCTTCGTCTGGCCGTGATTCCGCTGTTGGGGATTGCGCTCTGGCAATTGCTGGTTTATGAGTCGCTGATGATGCCGGTGATTATGTTTCACCACAGCAATGTGAGCTTCCCGGAGAAAGTGGACCGGTGGCTGCGCGTTCTGGTTGCCTCACCGGCCATTCATCGCGTGCATCACTCGCGCGCGCGCGTCGAGACCGACAGCAATTACTCCATCATCTTCTCCTTCTGGGACCGGATAGGCAGGACATTACGGCTCCGCAAAGATGGGCGTCCAGTTGATTTCGGACTGGATGAATACGACGGCGAGGAGTGGCAACGAGTGCGCGGGTTATTGACCACGCCGTTTTAGATCGCCAATTCCTAATACACTTCAGCGCCGTCTGGGCGGCGCTCCGCCGAAGCGATTGGTTTGTGAATCCGGGGCGGCATGGTTACCTCTTGATGTTGGCCGTTGGGCTGGTGATCGGCTTGGTTGTTAAATGGGCGGAGGCTCACGTCATGGGGCGGCGGGCGTATGCCCCATGGAAGCCGGTGATTCCAATCATCAACATCGGACTTACGCCTGTAGCACAAATGCTCGCGCTTCCGCCCCTCATCTTTCGCGCTTTCGCGCTGTCGCATGGTGGCGATGCGAGAGATGGGAGGAGCGGCGATTGAGTGAAGTTCGTTAGTTCAATCATGAATCTGAAATCATAAGGAGAAAAAATGCGGGCGGCTTCTTTGGCGGACCTGGTCAGGATGTCTGAGAAGCTGGGAATACCTCGCGCGACAAAGTTGTAGTAGAAAAGTCCATGCTCAAGCCACTTCGGCCTTTGTACCAAAGTGCAATAGATTTTTTGCCTGGGTCGTTGATATGTAGATTTCCAGCGTCAGAGACGAAAGGTCAGGACGTCTAATCCCTCCCTTATTTCATTTGAATTCGGATCATCTCCCCAATACGCGCCGCATGGCGCTCAATATGCGCATCACGCGGCCCTGAATTTGGGCTGACTGAGGCGTCGAGCGCGAGCGACACTCGCTGTCAAGACGCCGATTTGGGGAGGAAAAGGGATGAATCTTGTTCTATCCGCATTGGCCGGGCTCTGCTGGAAAATTACGAGATATAACCGGAGCGCAAGAGAAATTGTTGAATTGATCCGGCGCTTGGGGTTTACCGGCTCTGTTACTGTTGTTCTCTTCGCCGGCGTTACGAATCCGGTCGCCGCGCAAGTTCAGCAACCAAGAGTTGTAACCGTCAGTCGGGCGGTTCAGGAGGCGGTCGAGAAGAACCTCAATCTGCTCGCGGAGCGCTACAATGTCTCCGTCGCCGAGGCGAGGATTGTGACCGCGCGCATGCGGCCCAACCCGTTACTCGAAATCGAGGCGGATGCCCTGGACCTGCTGGGCACGGGTTTCAATAATGTGAATTTAGCAGGCCCGCCGGAATACGAAGTCGGAATCGATTGGATTATCGAGCGGGGCGGCAAGCGCAAGCGCCGCATTGAAGTCGCGGAAAACGCCCGTCACGTAGCCCAGTGGCGGTTGCTCAACGCGGCGCGTACGCTCGCGCTCGAGGTGCGGAACGCCTTCGTCGATGCGCTGTTCGCCAAAGAGAGTCTGGCGCTGGCGCAGGAGAACCTGCGGTCGTTCAATCAAATCGTGCAGGTCAACAAGGCGCGCGTGGACGGCGGCGCCCTGGAGCCGGTCGAATTGCGGCGGACGCAGTTTGCGGCCTTACAATTGCAAAAAAGCGCGCTTCAGGCGCAGTTGAAGCTGCGTGGGGCGAAAGAACGATTGCAATTGCTGATGGGGCGCGCCGTTGCGGAGGCGGATTTCGACATCATTGACGAGCCGCGCCGCGATCCGCCACCCGCCAGCATGGAAGAAGTCGAGCGGCTGGCGTTCAATTTGCGCCCCGATCTGCAGGCGCTCAGATACGATCAGGCGCGCTCGCTGGCCGAAGTCCGGTTGCAACTCGCGCAAGGCAAGGTTGATTACATTTTCGGCGTGGACTACCTCAGGCAGCAGGGGACGGCGGGCAAGGGAAACGCGCTCGGATTCTCCATTATCATTCCGCTTCCGATCTTCAACCGCAATCAGGGCGAGATCGGACGCGCGCGGCTGGAACATCGGCAGGTCGAGGCGCGGATTAGCGCTATGGAGGCCGAAATCCGCAATGAGGCCCGCAATGCCTGGCGGCAGTACGAAACGGCGCGCGAGATGCTCGCTTATATCGAAGCCGACATGCTCAAACATGCGGGCCAGGTGTTGAGCGCGATGGAGTCCTCTTACCGTCGCAGCGATGCCAGTTTCGTGGATTTCCTAGACGCGCGGCGCGCATGCAACGACACGACGCAAAGTTACATCGAGGCCCGCGCCGAGTACGCGCGCAGCCTCTACGTGATTGAAGCGACCATTGGCAGGTAGCGCGATGACCGGCCGGGCTTGAACGTTGGACGAGAGACAAAATGATAACTTCAGACCCCTCAGCTATACCAAAGTGCAATAGATTTTTTATCTGAATCGCTGTTATTTAGTTCCCCGGCATCAGAGATGAAAGATCAAGACGTCTAATCTCTCCCTTATTTCAGTTATCTCCCTTATTTAAGTTTTCGACGATGACGCTTCAGTCCGCGAATACCTTCAGTGTTTGATCAGGTGTTTCGGGTTCGCTTCGGCTGAAGAGTTTTTGAATTCGGGTCATCTCCCCAATACGCGCTGCATGATACTCGATGTGCGCATGCCGGGGATGAGTGGGCTAGAGCTTCAGCGCCGGGTGGCGGCCAGTCATCTTGAAGTCCCGGTGATCTTCATCACGGCGCACGGGGATGAGGCGGCGCGTTCGCAAGCTCTTAAAAACGGCGCGGTGGATTACTTGATCAAGCCATTCCGTGAGGAAGCGTTACTTCATGCGATCCACGCGGCTTTGAGCTTGAAATGATTGAGGCGCCGGGCGCAAGCGACACTCGCCGCCAAGGCGCCGATCCGGGAGAAGGTGGATGAAGTTTATTCTGTCCGCGTCGGGCTGGCTTTGCTGTTGTAAGACTCAATCGAATCGGAACATCAGGAAACGACTTGGAGAGAGCAAACGCTACGCGCCTCCAGGCTTTGTTCTCGCCTTTCTTTTAGCATTCATTGTAAATAATCCGGTCGCCGCGCAATATCAGCAAACGACGCCAGTCACGGTCAGCCAGGCCGTTCAAGAAGCGGTTGAGAGGAACCTCAGCCTGCTGGCCGAACGCTACAACTTGAGCGTCACCGCCGCCCGCATCGTCACGGCGCGCTTGCGGCCCAAGCCGGTGTTAAGCCTCTACGCCGATCTCCTGGTTCAACTTGTCATAGAGAATCTGAGTTTTATGCTTCGGCGCATAGTCCGGCCGCTCCTGATTCCTCAGATCGCTCATCATTTCGAAGTAATCTTTCGTGCCGGGATAGGGGCGGTAGACAGTAAACTGGGCCATCAGGGACTTAGATTCCACGGTAAACTTTCGCATCGTTCGCAGCGTCGAGACGGTATCGCATTCAAGACCACAAATCACCGAACTCAAAACAATGATCCGGTGTTCCTGAATGGTTTGGATCGCTGCGGTCATTTCTTGCCCCACCGGGTTCCACAGCTTTTTGGCCGCCTCGAGCCCCTCTTCCGTGAATGATTCAATGCCAACGAGCGCCCCTCTCACGCGCATCTTACAAGAAATGGCAGAAAGATACTCTTCGTCCTTGACGACTTCAGCGGTCATCTGGGTCAGAGCCAGTTCTGAGCATTTTGAATAGGGTCCCATAAACTGCAAATAATTGAATCCAAACCATGTTTCTGCTTTGTGAGTAGCGCATAAAACTGAACAATCTTCGTCTCTGTGAAGCCCGTTTTGTTGCAAAATCGTAGCAAAATAATTGAGCAGTTCAAAATCCCAATCTCGCACATCCACTGACTGACCACGTAACTCATCATTCCGTATATCCCGACCGCCGCCTGCGCCAACGCTGCGAAGACATTGAACGAGTCATCTCATAGCTGCTGCCACGCAGAATTCGCCAGGATCGTCTCCATCGCCCGCGCGGTGTGGATCGCCAGTTGCGGGTCCACTGACCGGACAGCCTATAGCGCCGCCTCGGTCGATTGCGACGGGTCGCCTTTCCTTCGCATGAGCAAAGCATTGCGCCTGCCGCCGCTTGATTGTATGGGAGATAGATCGTTGGCCAAAAGCGCCTTACCACCTCCTGACTGGTTACGCGGACGCGCGGAGTGCCCTGGGGACGGCCAACAGTCCGTCAGTCGGGTGGCCAATCACTAAATCAAACGGTAAAGCAAGGCCGGAAGCGACCGAATCATCACAATAGATTGGGTTTGTCGCGAAATGGAAGCCGAGAAGGCGTTCGCGCTCGCGCCGGGAAGCGCCGAATGCTTGCCTGCGCTGCGCGGGGATGAAACTCTCATGGAATACATAGGCCGGATAGTGCTGGCGATTTATGATCTGGAGAGGGCCCGGTTGGGAAGTCATTCGGCGGTTGCGTCTCGGCTGGGAATACACCTCAATACGCTAACTGATTGGTTGGCGCGGGCGCGGCGTATTACAAAGAAAGTATCGAAAGTTTGATCATGTCAATTTCGTTCCGCAATAGGTTTTCGTTCTGGCGCGGGTTTTCGCGCCCACTCTTCTCGATCAGGCGCTGGCGCCGATCGAGGACTGCTTGTCGCTCGCCGATGAGGTTTTGACGAACGACAAGCGAGTTTGATCCTATTCAACGACAGGCCAGTCACTGGCAAAGAACTCGTCTTGTTCATTCCCAGAATATTAACTCCGGCGCAACAGCGATGTGGTTTTCCACTCTGGAAACTCCCGGCGCTGACCACGCGGCTCGTTCAACTTCCTCTTTCTCCGCCCATGAATCCACGGTACCCGATAATGTGACCACCCCATCGCGGGCTTCGACTTTGATCCGGCTGGCCTCGACCTCAGCATGTCGGCCGAGCGCCTCTTCAATCTTTTCGCGAACTTCGACTGGAGAGACCTTCGATATCACCTTTATCTGATTGGCGATTTCTCTCACTCCTCCTAGATACTGCACCGCATCCTCAGCGGCCTTTTTCTGAAACATCCAGTCAACGCTCCCTTCGAGAGTGACACAGCCGTCTCTGACCGTGACGGTGATCTGATCGTCCGGCACGTTCACATGCGCCGCGAGCGCGCGGACCGCGTCCGCTCCAATCTCAGTGTCCGTGCGAACGCCCGCAGGTCTCACCTGAAGATCGTTGGCTATCGCCTTGACACCATAGACCCGCTTGACAGCTCTTTCGGCCGCGATTTTCTCCGCGTAGGTATCCACTTGCCCTGTGAGTGTTACCACGCCTTCCGTCACAACCACGCTGATACATTCGTGGGGGACCTCGGGATCCCATTCGAGTTGGCGCAGTACGGCAGGACGAATCTGGACGCTCGGAAGTTTTTGTGTGTTGGCTTGCATCGGTTGACTTCCCTTTCTTCTAAACTCGATTTGGATTTAAATATTAACGGAGTGAAATAAGCAACCGGCGTGCCTGAGATCCGCGTGACCTCGACGATCCCACTTTATCGACCGCGAGTTGAGCCAGCCTGACTGCGCAAAGCTCCCCAATTATCTGGGCGAAAACGCGCAATGCCGATCATATGTCCTGCGCTTGCCCTCCGCATATATATTGCTTCGGCATATATATTGCCGTAAATGCGCCACAGATGACTCTCGAGATACGAAACCCAAGGGGGAATGAGAGTGCGGGATAAAGATAAAGAAGATCGACTCAAAGGAAAATGAGAAATGGTCGAATCAGATGGCAAGATAATACTGCCACCTTATCTGAACACGGAGTTTTTGCAAAGTCCTGCGGCGAGGGCCGTCCGAATTCTCTCTGAGTATCTGGAACCGGCTAATCGCCTGCATCGCGCGCGCATCCGCGATACGATCGTGTTCTTTGGCTCGGCCCGCGCGTCTTCGCCCGAATAAGCTCGGAAGCAATTCGATCAGGTCAATGAGCAGATTAGACAGGACGGAAAATCGGAAATTCAACCATCGCCGTCTAGGCGCGCCGCAGGAGGGTAATCAAGTTGAATGCCGCAAAGAGTAGACCCGCAATCAATCGTTCAAATCGTGTCAGTCACGCTTCTGGTCGCCAAGTACGTCGACAAAAAACAATCATGCCAACAGCGATTTGTTTTCCAGGTGTATGCGCCTACTGTGGCGCGGAAGTGACCCGGGCATCAGCTCCCAAACATCTAGCAAAATGCAAAGAGCGAGTGGCAGCCTTGAAGAGTAAAACCAAGAAGCGTTCGGTCTTCAAGGAAGAGGTATTCTATATCCGAGCAGAAGCCACATACCTGCCGGAGTTTTGGCTGGATTTCGAAGTTCGAGGCGACGCTACGCTGGAAGACATCGACCAATACTTGCGGGCCATCTGGCTGGCGTGTTGCGCGCATATGAGCGCCTTCAGTCTGGGTGGTTGGGGCACACCGCAACTTGCCAAAGAAAATTTTGTCGGCGATGTCTATCGACATAAAGCCAAAATCATGCACGTCTATGACTTTGGGACTGAGTCGTGGACGACCCTCAAGCGAATCAGTATGAGAGAGGGACAACTATCGACCAACAAACCGATCAGCCTTATGGTTCGCAATAAGTTGCCCGATATCCGGTGCATCGAGTGTGGCGCCGCCGCCGAGTGGCTTTGCATGCAGTGCGTTGTGGAAGATGAGGTTATGGGGTTCCTGTGCCGAAAGCATACCAAGACCCACGATCATGACGAGTACGGCAAAGTGAAAGTTGTGAATTCGCCCCGGATCGGTATGTGCGGCTATACCGGCCCTGCGAAACCACCTTACTGACACAGCGCACACGCGCAGCCGCTCCGGGATCGTCCGCAAAGACTTCATGAATATGGATCGATACGGAGCTGATCATAGACGAAGCGGGCTCCCGGCGTGTGACTGACCGCCACCGTCACCTGAATCCGTTCAGGGAAACTGACGTCGCTTCGCGCCAGCGCCTCCCGGATCGCATCGCTGATTTCACTCGCGCTTGCCTCTTGCGGCACGACCTGAAGCTTATTGATCACACCGCGAACTCCGGTTACATAACGGATCGCATGCTCCGCGTCCTCACGCTCAATCAAGGACCCGACCTTGCCTTCAAGCGTCACCCAGCCATCAGCAACAGTCGTTGTTATGTGTTGTTGCGGAATCCGCACGTCCCATTCGAACAGCCTTCTGACAGTCTGCTCGATCTCTTTATCCTCTTTCCGCGATGACGGAGTCACGGTTACCTGAAGATCGTTCAGAACAATGAGCACACCGCTCACTCGCCGCGCGGCTTCCTCCGCGGCAATCTTTACGGCGTAACTGTCGACCTTACCGAGCAGAGTCACAACCCCATTTCTGACGGTTATGCCGATGTCCATTTCTTGAACACGAGTGTCCCATCGTAATTCGCGGAGCACATCCTGTTTCAGATCGGAGTCTGTTTTGGGAGTCATAATTCACCCTCTTCCTTTTTTCTACACATCAATAATAGGAGAGCTAGCCCCGCGATCATTTGGCGCGCACAACTTCGACTGAACACTGAGCGCGCGTCACCACCGCCATTGACACGCTGCCAAGCAACAGCCGTTTGAGACGACTGAGACCCTTTGCGCCGACGAAAACACAGTCCGCATCCCATCTTTCGGCCTCGCTTAACAGAAGCCGCTTCGGCTCTTCCACCTTGATAATGGCGGTTGTGGCCAGACCGGCGGCTTTCAATTGTTCGACGGCGGAGCCGAGCATCTCTTCTGCGACAGGCTTTTGTCTTGCGACCCATTCCGCCACTTGCATCGCGACATGCTCGTGCATTTCCATCTCTTCGGAAACGGGCGGTATGACCCATAAGCCATTAACGACGCGGGCCTCGCTACCCTCCGGCCACTGGCGTGATGCGACCGCCCGAACTGCCGCCTCAGCGCCAGGCGAGCCGTCAACGCCAATGACGATGCGGACCGGAGAGCCGGGAGCGGCCATCTGTTTGTGGGGAAGAAGGCGCGCCACACGCGCTGTGCAGCGGGCGTGCGCTAAGACGCTTTGTGATACGCTGCCGAGAAAGAAACGACCGAGCATCGTATGGCCATGTGAGCCGACAACAAGCAAATCAGCGCCCCATTCATCGGCCTTTACGATCAACGATTCTGACGGTGAACCATGAACGACCGCCTCTTCGACTATCCAGCCGGGAAAATCCGACCGAATGCGCCTGACGGCTTTCTCCGCCAGCGTTCGCGCTTTTTCCATCCCGAAAATTGAGTCTCGGGCAATGATCATCTCCAGGCTTCCCGGAGCCGATAGCACGAACGAAGGTTCGGCCACCGAAACAACCAGCGCTTCGGCTTCGCGCGGCAGGCCGGCCCGTCGCAAGTCGTCGAGCGCGAGTTCAGCGCCATTCGTGCCGTCATAGCCAATCAGGATTTTCATCTTCTCAGTCATGCTTCCTTCCCTCGTACTTCCGCCCCAGCCGATCATTCCCGCAATGTCCGTGCCGTAAGCGGCTGTTCGATGCGGAGTCGCATAAATCATTACGAATCGCGCTCGCCGCATGATTTCAAGCGCTGTTTTGAGGAACTTTCCCCAATAATGGGGGAATTTCCAATTCGATCGCAGGCATGTTTTTGCCCGCGATTTCGGCGCCTGGATTGCACACCGCAGAGTCGAGTTAAGGAGCGTTTTATGCAGAGAGAAATGGAAATCGTTGTAAGCAAAGTGAAGTTACTCGAAGAGGAACTGGGTGTGCTGGGCAATGACTTTTCAGCCCTGAGGCGAGATCATCGCACAGACGCCGATACCTTCAGACTTGAGATTGAAACGCTGAAGCTGATACTGGCTCAGGTCGTCCCGAATTTTTCAGAAAGATACGCGGAGATGAAAGAGAAGGCGAGATTGGAAATCATCCCCGAGTGACTCGCAGGGCGGTGGTTTTCGGCGCCTCAGCGTCTGTAACAGCGCCAGTGACGCCGGCCCCGCTATCCACAGCGCATTTCATCCAGCATGCGCTGAATCCGCCTTTTCAGCTCATCCGTCACCGCTTCATACGCGGCATCTCCGCTCACTCCCTCAGGGATCGCCGAACGCGGCGTGAACGGCTCGCCGAAACTGATCCTGACCTTCGCCGGGCGAATGCGCCATGAGTCGCGCGGCCAGACGCGGTACGTCCCGTCAATCGCCACCGGAACGACCGGCAGATCGAGTTCCGTGGCCAGGATCGCCGCGCCGTTCTTGAACTCCTGCAGCCGCCCGTCGAACGAACGCTGTCCTTCGGGATAGAGATTGAGAATTTTGCCCGCGCGCAATCCCCCCACGCTCACCCGCATCGCTCGCAACAAGTGGGTGTCGGGATCGACGGGCACGATGTTGAGCGTGCGAGCCAGCCGCGTCATCAACGGGCGGGCGAAATACTCGCTAGCGCCAACGTGGAAGATGTGCGGCAGTACATCACGCGGATAGGCCGAGCAGAGGATGATCGCGTCGAGGTAGCTCTGGTGATTAGGGCAGATCAAAAACGGTCGCCGCAGACATGCGAGAACGTCGCGCCCTTCGACTTCCAGTCGCAGCAGGATTCGCGCGGCGAAATAGATCAGCCGCAGAAGCGCATAAGCCACAACGACCGTCATAGGTTTGCGTTTGAGAATCGGCTGTAGATCAGAAGTGTCCGATGGGCCGCTTGCGAGTATCTCGCGCCAGTCGAGCTGAGAAGTTTTTTGTTCGGCCAATCGCCCCTTGGTAGAAACCGATTGAGCCAGCGCGATCATTTCTCCGACAGTCAGCGCTTCTGCTTCGGCTTCGGGCGTGAGCTCGACGCCGAGCGAGCGCTCGACGCTCACGATACATTCGGCCCGCGCCAGCGAGTCGAGGCCCAGATCGAGTTCGAGGTTCATTTGCGGGTGAATGATCGCCGCGGCAGGCGATTGCTGTTTGATCGATGCTGCGACGGCGCGGCCAGCGGGGGAGTTCATCAACTCGCGGTCTGCGGAACTGAAAACGAAACGATCATCCTGGCGCGCCGCCCCCGCGATTTCGCCAGCGCCTTCGACCTGATTCTTCAACTCGAACCGTTTGACTTTGCGCGTCGTCGTGCGCGGCAGAGGTTCGGCGCGGATGACGTAATCGCGCGCGCGCTGGTATTCGGGCAATTCGTGGCCGAGGTTGTCCAACTCGAACCTGATCGCCTCGCGCGCGTTGGCGATGTGATGCGTCTTGAGGTAATCGAAATCCGGGACGACTACGGCGAGCAACTTCTCGGCGCGTTCGAAGCCGCTCGACGGATCACGCACGCCGAGCACGCAGATTTCACTCACGAGCGGCGAGCGCTCGTAATGCGCCTCGACGTCGTCGGGGAAAATCTGCTTGCCGGTCGGAAGTTTGACCACGTCCTTCTTCCGGCCGACGATGTAAAGATGGCGAGCGCGATCGAAGCGTCCGAGATCGCCTGAGCGGAACCATCCGTCAGCGGTGAAGGTTTCGCGGTTCGCTTCCGGGTTGCGATAGTAACCCGGCATGACAATGGGACCGCGGATCAAGACTTCGCCGATGCCCTCTTCGTCCGGCCGATCGATCCTGACTTCGACGCCGTCGAGCGGCGTGCCTACCGACCCGACCTTGTTGTCCTCAAAACGTGTGACGGTGGCGGCCCCGGCAGTCTCGCTCAGGCCGTAGCCCTGCAGGATGGTGAAGCCGAGACCATGAAAATCCCTCGCCACGCGCGCGTCTAAGCTCGCCCCGGCCGAAACGGCCAGACGCAACCGGCCCCCGAATGAATCGTGAACGCGTTTGAAGAATAGGCGTCCCGCGTTGACGCCGAGCCAGTCGCGCAGCCATCCATTGAAGCCGAGCATCGCGCGGGACAGCCATTGGGTGGGCGCAGGCTGTTGGGCGACGGCGTCGAAGATTTTCTTGTGGAAGAGGTACCAGAGGCGCGGCACGCCGACGAGCGCCGTGGCGCCGCCCACTCTCAAACCGCGCTCTATCTCGGCGCTGTTCAATTCTGTGACGTAAACGACGCGCGCGCCGATGACCGTGGCGACCCACAGATTGACCACCTGCGAATAGGCGTGAAAGAGCGGCAGCAGGCTGAGCACGACCTCTCGATCAGTGACGCGCAGCGCCTTCTGAACGCCGTCGCTCTCGGCGAAGATATTTCCATGCGTGAGCGGCACGGCTTTAGGAGTTCCGGTTGTGCCCGATGTGTACATCAGCACGGCGACGTCTTCGAGGCGCGCTGGCGGTGGCGCGGCGTCGAAGTCGGGAGGGCGCGGCGTGCGCGCCCAATCCTCGAATCGCGCAAGACCATTGGCCCGCGCCCCGTCGCGCAAGATCACGGCCGGAATTCGGCGGCCCAGCCTTTCGCAGACTGCGCGGAATTTGTCGAGCGAAGAAGGAGAGACGAACGCCAGCTTCGCTTCGGAATCTTCAATGAAATGGGCCAGCGCTTCGGTGTTCGCGGCCTGATCGAGCGGCACAGCGACCGCGCCGCGATAGAGAACGCCCAGATAGGCTATCACCCAATGCGGATGGTTCTCGCCGATCAGCGCTACTCGGTCGCCGAAAGCGATGCGCTCAAGCGTGAGCCTGTAGGCGACGCTCAGGATTTGCGAGAGCATTTCGCCGAAAGTCGTCGTCTCGGCGCCGCCCGGCCCGATCAAGGTCATTGCGACTTTGCCGGCGCGCGCGTCGGCCGCCTCGATCACTCTCTGGCAAAAGCTAATGTTTCCCATCACACGCTCTTTTTCGTTCGGACGACTTCGACCGAGCAATGCGCGCGCGCCACTACCGCCGTCGCCACGCTCCCGAGCATAAAACGCACGAGTCGATTGTGTCCGCGCGCCCCGATGAAAAGGCAATCGGCGTCCCAACCGCCGGCTTCGTCCAACAACAACTGTTTCGGATTGCCGGCGGTAATCACCGACGTTACCGTGAGGCCGGAGGAACGCAACTCTTCCTCCGCCGCTTCTACCTGTTTTTGCATCCAGTCGCGCGCGCTGGCTTCGCGCTGAGCGATCTGTTCCGGGGTCCAAGGGAGCAAGGGAGAATCTGAGATCGTCGGGGCGAGGACGGCGAGGACGCGGATTGCGCTCTTCTCAGGCCACTCTCGCGAAGCTATCGTGTGGACCGCCGCGCGGGCGTCGAGAGAGCTGTCGAAGCCCAGCAGGATGCGCGCAGGCGCTCCGGCGTCTATTCCGCGACTGCGCGCGACGCGCACCGAACAATACGCCTCCGTCACGATCTTCTGCGACACGCTGCCCAGAATGAAACGTCCAAGCGCCGAGCGCCCGTGCGATCCGACGACGATTAGATCGGGCTCCCACTCGTCGGCCTTGTTAATGATCGTCGAAGCGGGCGATCCGACGAGCGTCTCGGCATGCACATCCCACGCGGGGAAGATGGTTTGCAAGCGTTGGCTCGCCGCTATCGCTAAATTGCGCGCCGCCTCGACAGGCGCGGGCAACGGCTCGGTCGCCGCCGTCAGAACGGGCTTGAACGCAGCCGACGGAGGCGGCAGCCACAACTCCGCGACTGTCACGACCATCGCTTCAACCTTGCTCGGCAGTCCTGCGCGCTTCAAATCATCCAGCGCCGCGTCGGCGCAAGCCGAGCCGTCATACGCAATGAGCGCCTTCATGCTCGCGGCCATAAAAACTCCTTTCCATCTTGGTTGAGCCAAGGCGCCCTGTTCCTCTCGGTTCAACGACAAGCAGGTTTTCCACCGGCGCCACGCCGGCCGCCGACCACGCGGCGCGTTCGGCCTCCTCGCGTTCGGACCACGAACGCACGTTGCCCGATAGAACCACCAGATGATCGCGCGCCGTCACTTTGATTTGCCGCGCGTCGACCTCGGCGCTGCGGCGAAGCGCCTCCCCGATTTTTCTCTGAATGTCGGAGGGAGAGGCAGCGAGGGAGATTTCGATCATATTGGCCACCGCCTTCACGCCCCTGATGCATTGAACCGCCCTTTCAGCCGCTTCTCTCTGGAAATTCCATTCCACCGTCCCTTCGAGCGTGAGCAAGCCATCCTCTACTGTCACTGTGACTTTGCCGCTCGGAAAGTGAACGTCGCTTTCCAGAATATGAATGGCGTCCTTTGCGATGTCAGTATCCGTGCGCTCATATACCATTCTCACCATGAGTTCATTGGCGAGGCCTTTGACGCCGAAAAGTCGCTTCACCGCCCTTTCAGCCGCGACCTTCTGCGCGTAATCGTCCACGAATCCGGAAAGCGTCACTACGCCATCCTCCGCAGCCACGCCGATTCCCGCAGGATTGACTTCCGGCTCAAAGTCGAGCTGGGCGATCACGGCGTCAGGCAACATCTTGTCGTTCATGTGCACAGTTTGAGCTTTCATTTCCTGAACTGCCTTTCTTCCTATTAATGAGAAAGAGCAAGCCATATGCCGGACAGAATGGCGAGCAGGTCGAGTCCCTACAGAACGGGCTGAATTATTTGGCCGGCGGAGACTATGGCGAATTGCGCGAGATTACCCAGCGGCATGCGGAATATCGCGCAGTAGAATCCGTTAAACAGCCGAGAGTCAGGCGCGGCGTCCCTTGCCGCAACTGGCATATGGGTTGCCCCTCGTAGCTCAGGCGCGGGCGGCGTCATTCTGGGCAGAGACATGGAGTCGGCAATGTTGAAGAAAGAATTGGAGATCGCAAAAGAGCTTGCGACGAAGGCGGGAAACATTCTGCTTGAGCGCTATCAAGAAAATCCTTCAGTAAGCTGGAAAGAGATTGACGCTCCCGTCACAGCCGCTGATCGCGCAGCCAGTGAATTGCTTGTCGGAGAACTGAAACGACTCTTCCCCGGCGATGGAATGCTCTCCGAAGAGGAGCAGGATGATCCTACGCGCCTCGGCATGTCGCGCGTCTGGATCATTGATCCGATGGACGGCACAAGAGAGTTTATCGATCATCTCGACGAATTCGCAGTGATGATCGGGTTGGCGGTTGATGGAATGGCCAGGCTTGGGGTTGTTTGTCAGCCTACGACTGGGAAGATCTATTACGCGACGACCGGCTCAGGCGCGTTTCTTGAAGAGAGAGGGGCGCTGAGGCGCTTGCTTGTCTCGACCGAAGCGGATCCTTCGCGGATGACCGTCGCGCTCAGTCGCTCACACCCTTCCCCGCAGGTTGATCTCATTTGCAATCGCCTTGGGATCAAAGGGACGATTCGCTCAGGCAGTATAGGGCTGAAGGTCGGGTTGATCTGTGAGGGGCGGGCGCATCTCTATCTGCATACCGGCGCCCGGACCTGCCAGTGGGACACCTGCGCCGCTGAAGCCATCCTGCGCGAGGCGGGCGGACAGATGACGGACATCTACGGCGCTCCTATGCAATACAACGACTCCGAGTTGCGGAACCTGCGCGGGGTGATCGCCAGCAATGGGGCGGCGCACGACCGCATTGTTGAAATTACGGAGTCGGTGGCGTCTGGATTTCTTTGAAGAGTTCATAATTGTTGGATTTCGATTTTGTTGATGACCTTATCTACGCCGAAGACATACCAGGCGTCGAACTCCGCCATCTCCTTTTCGTCCTCGTTGGGCGCGACCCCCTCCATCGTGACTACTCTGTTTCGGGTGGTCACGCGAATCTGATCGGCGTTGACGAAGGGGTCTTTTTCGAGCGCGATGCGCGTCGCGTCAGTGATTTCATCGTCGTTGTCTTCTTCCGGTGGTGTGACCTCGATACAGTTAAGAACGTTTGCGCTGCCCGGTACCCACCATGCCAGCACTCCGGCCAATCGCTTGTGTGATAGGCTCGGCGCCTGACCTTCCAGCAGCACGTTCCCATCTTCGACCGCGATTTCAATGAAACCGGGTGGCTCGGCCATCGCGGCTCTTACGTTTTCCACCCGGCCTTTGGCGCGAACTCGGATCGCGCAGTTGAGCATCGCAGGCTCCTGTAAGAGGGCGTTGCGCACGTGATCGCAGATCTCATCGTCGGTCATCGTCGCGCTCGGGGCGACTCTCAATCTATCGACAATGGCGCGCGCACCGGGCGTGGCGGCGGCGAGTTCGAGACCGAGCTTTTTGGCGGCCACGTTTTTCACCGTCCCTTCGAGGATCAAAGCGCCGTCCTCGGCAATCTCCATACGAATCGGGTAATGATGCGGATCAATTCGCGGTTCGCGCTCAAAAGCGGCTCTGACCTCTTTCAGGATCTCTTCCTCATCAGGCATAGCTTTTATCTCCACAATGTCTCCTGATTCGATATTCAACAATGGGTAAACGGGCAACATTCGTGCCGCAGAGGAAGATTCGTGGCAGTCGTCAGAGATAGCGGCTGAGTCCGTGAATGTTACAAAACCAGGAGCGCCGCTGTAGCCCAGCTGAACTATGCGTGTTTTTACGCGCCGCATGGAGAAATCTTTCGCAGCGTTGAGTGAGAAGCCCCTGTCGCTATTTCAGTGGCTCTCCTCATTGCAGGGCACATTCATTGCTCTCTTCAAGCGGCGCATTGGTCGTCAGCAAGCGCCAGGGCTTGAGGTCGAAAAAGATTTATCCCGACCCGGAATGCGTCCGTGTGCGTACCGACTTTTCAGAAAAGGGCGGGCTAGGATAATGGCGGTGGATTCCGGGCAAGGAGGCTGAAACGTAAAGTGGATCCCGAAGCAGTGTTGGTTTCCTTCGTGTACAAACAGTCATCAACAAACAACGAGGAATAATTATGAAAGTAGAACATGTCATGACCAGGAACGTGAGATCCTGCCATCCTGAGACCAATCTCTCCCAGGTGGCGGCGAAGATGTGGGATTACGATTTCGGCGCGATGCCGGTGGTGGATGACGAGGACAGAGTGATGGGAATGATTACCGATCGCGATATCGCCATCGCGGCCTCGACCAAAGGCCGGCTCGCCACAGAGATCAATGTGGGTGAGGTGATGTCGGGCAATGTTTACGCCTGCGCATTGGACGAGGAGATAAGCTCCGCGCTCAAAACCATGCGGCGCGAGAAGGTGCGGCGGCTTCCGGTCATCGGCAAGGGCGGGAAGCTGGCGGGCCTTCTCTCGATCAACGACGTCGTCCTCCACGCCGGGGAGGGCAAGAGCGAAATCCCTTATGAAGATGTCATGAGCACGTTCAAGGCCGTGTGCAAACACTCCAAGACGTCTCAAGCCGGAGTCGCCTGAAGGGAGATCGGCTATGACGCGGATTAACCTTTGGAGGGGACAAGATGATAGACGGCTACGATTACAGGTACGATCGCTCTGGCCGGGATTATTATGACGAGCCGCATTACCGAAGCCGGGGTGGCGCCCATGAAGAACCGCATTATCACGGCTACGGGAGATCTTACTACGACCTATCGCATCGCGGCTGCGACCACGGCGGTTATTACGAAGAGCCTTACGGCGGTTACGATTACGGCCATTATGAATACGGCGACCGCTCTCGCGAGCCTTATTACTGGCGCGGCCATGAGGGCGGATACCGTGAGCCTCACTACCGTGGCCCATACAGGCGCGGCGCCGAGCATTACGGCTTCTTTGAGCGCATCAGCGATGAGATCAGGTCGTGGCTCGGAGATGAGAAGGCTGAGCGGAGGCATCGGCGTATGGACGAGATGCGTAGGGGGATGTACGCGGGTCGTGGCCCGCGCGGTTACCGGCGTTCCGACGAGCGCATCCGCGAAGACGTAAACGAACGTTTGACGGACGACTGGCGCGTTGACGCGAGCGACATCGAAGTGAGCGTGGACAACGGCCTGGTCACGCTCGCCGGGAGCGTGGGCAGCCGCGCAGAGAAGCGTCGCGCCGAAGACGTCGCCGAATCGGTGTCGGGCGTGATGGACGTGAGCAATCAGTTGCGTGTCGGTTCGAGCGTTCCATTCACGACTGAGGCGCCGGAAATGGCGCGCGTCAAAACCGCAAGCTGATCTCACGCGATGAACGAGTTCAGACCCGTTTCATACGAAGACGGTTATTTGCCGATTGAAGACCACGGCCTGATCGGCGACGGCGCGACCGCCGCGCTGGTCGGTCGCGACGGCGCGATTTCCTGGATGTGCGCGCCGCGCTTCGATTCGCCGCCACTCTTCTGCCGCCTGCTTGACGCGCAGCGTGGCGGCGCTTTCACCGTCGCGCCTGAGGGCTTGATCGAGTCGCGTCAATATTACGAACCTGACACCGCCGTGCTGGTGACGGAAATGCGCGGCCAGGAGGGTCTGGCGCGCGTGACAGACGCGCTCACGCTTCGGCAAGGCGCTAATCTGACTGAGGACGCCGCCCACGGTCGCTGTGAGCTGGTGCGCGCGGTGGAAGCTCTCCGCGGCGATGTGCGCCTGAGGATAGAAGTCGACCCTCAAGGCGGGGCGCAGGTCGGACCGCGCAACGGCTGTCTGTTCGTACACAGCCTCGCCCGCCCTCACCTCGGTTTCCAGTTTTCATCCTCTCTCCCGCTGCAGGGACTACGCAGCGTCATAGAACTCCGAGAGGGCGCGGGTATGCATTTGACGCTACGCTGGGGCGGCGGCAGCACCAGATATAAGCCGTTGTCGGCGGAGGATTCGCTGAACGCGACGCGCGACGCGTGGCGGCGATGGGCCGCGCGCATCAACTACGACGGGCCGCAGAAAGAGCTTGTGCGCCGCTCGGCATTGACGCTCAAACTGCTCGATCATTTTGAGAGCGGGGCGATTGTGGCCGCGCCGACCTCTTCGCTGCCCGAGGCGATCAGCGGCGAGCGCAACTGGGACTACCGCTATTCGTGGATCCGCGACGCGGCGTTCGCGGTCTACGCGCTCAACCGCATCGGCTGCCCGGAAGAAGCGGCGGGATTTCTCGGCTGGGCGCTGGACGCGGTCGAGCGCGGCGGGCGTCCCAGAGTGTTGTACGACCTCAACGGCGCCTTGCCTTCGCCGGAGCAAATAGACCTGGAGCTTAAAGGTTATCGCGGCTCACGCCCGGTGCGCTGGGGCAATGCGGCGGCGGCGCAGATTCAGCACGATGTGTATGGCGAGATTCTCGACTGCGCTTACCAGTGGGCGGCGCACCACGGCGAGATCGACGCGGCCTTATGGGGTAAGTTGCGTAGATTGATCGAGGCCGCCGCGCGCGAGTGGCGCGCCCCCGATCACGGCGTCTGGGAAGTGCGCACGCCTGGCAGGCCGTTCACCTATTCGGCGGCGCTGTGCCAGGTGGCGCTGGATCGCGGAGCGAAGATGGTCGAACGGTTTAAACTGCCGGGCGAGGCGGCGAAGTGGCGCGCGGCAGCGGACGAGATTCGCGCGGCGATACTCGACGAAGCCTGGGACGCGAAGCTCAATTCATTGACGGAGCACCTGGGCGGCGGCGGCCTCGACGCCAGTTTGTTGTGCCTGCCGCTGCGCCGCGTCATCCCCGCCGATCACCCCAAAATGGTGGCGACCACCGCGGCGGTCGCCGAACGACTGAGCGCGGGCGACGGGCTACTGTACCGCTACCTGCCGCACGTCTCGCCTGATGGCCTCGCCGGGCGCGACGGCGCATTTCTGCTCTGCAGTTTCTGGCTGGTGGACAATCTGGCTTATCAGGGCAGGATGGTCGAAGCAATGGACTTGTTTAATTCGCTTTGCAGCCGGGCCAACGCCCTCGGGCTGCTGCCCGAAGAGATAGACCCGTCGAGTGGCGCATTCCTCGGCAACTTCCCGCAGGCGATCAGTCACGTCGGGCTGATTTCGAGCGCCGTGAATCTAACGCGGATGATGAAACAGCCGGACAGGTTATAGCTCATCACCGAATACCACTCTATTCCACACGGCCGGAATGATCCCTCAGCCTCATTCTCGCAAAACAGCAGCCACACGACGAAAGCCTGGCAGGCGTTACTTAAAGGCCGTAGGTGATGCGTGAAATCACGCATTCTTGAAGGAGGAGTGGGTAGCTTTGCGCAGGTGCTGTTAGGACTCTGCGCAGTGAGGCCTATTGCCTATTTGTCAAGCCTGATGCGTCCGAGTTGCGACGCGCTTAGAGCAACGGTGTTGATCGCGAGTGGCACATTGGTTGCTCTCTCAACGGCTGCATGCTGCGGCCACGAATGACAGGGAGATGAGCTGGACGTGAGACCGATTCTTCAATTCGCGCTGGTCGCGCTCCTGTTGGCGGCGAGCGATGGTTGCGCTCATCGCTCGCCGCAACCCGGAGACTCGCGCGGCCTCTACGGCAATTCAATTGTCATTAAAGGCTCGGACACGATGGTGTTGCTCGCACAGTGGTGGGCGGAGAATTACATGAAGTCAAATCCGCATCTCGTCATTCAAGTGAACGGAGGCGGATCGGGCACGGGGATTGCCGCGTTGCTCAACGGCACGACCGACATCTGCCAATCGTCACGGCCGATCAAAGAACAGGAGCGCGCCGCTTTCCGAGCGAAATATCAGAGAGACGTGGTCGAGATAAAGGTCGCGCTCGACGCCATCGGCGTCTATGTGAATGAGGCGAATCCGGCGCAGGAACTGTCGTTGTCGCAGGCGCGAGACATTTACACGGGCAGGATAACCGATTGGCGTGAAGTCGGAGGCGCGCCTGGTCGTATCATTCTCTATAGCCGCGAGAACAACAGCGGCACTTACGAGTTCTTCAAAGAGCATGTGCTGGGAAACGCCGACTTCGCGCCGCGCGCGCAGACGCTCTCCGGTAACGCCGCCGTGATCAACGCGGTGAGTAAGGATCGCAACGGCATCGGCTACGGCGGCATCGCTTTCGCGAAAGGGGTGAAAGCGTTGGCGATCAAGAAAGACGCGGCTTCCGCGGCCGTTGCCCCCGATTTCGCGCACGTTGCAGACGGCTCTTACCCTATCAGCCGCTTTCTCTACTGGTATCTGCCGAACGATCCCGTAGGCGAAGTCAAACGGCTGGTCGATTGGGTGACGAGTGAAGAAGGACAGGCGCTGGTCAAAGAGGTCGGCTATTTTCCCGTTAGGGCGCCGGGGGCGATGGCGCCGGGGACGATGACTGAGGATGATCGCTGAACATTCAACACAAATATATGGCTCGATCAACGGCTTCGATAAGCAGGCTAACAACAGAGCGGCGGAGGCGATGGGCGGAGTGGGTCGCCGAGAAAGCAATCATGATGACTGCGATGGTCGCCATCATTTCGATCATCCTCATCTTCCTCTTCGTCGGGCGCAAGGCGCTGCCGGTGTTGACGAATGAGCGCATACGGCAGACGGCCAACGTCGAAGAGTTCTTTACGCCCAACGGGCAATCGCCTGACGGGAAGCCGGCATTCGTCTGGCAACCGATTTCAGAACGGCCCAAATACAGCTTCGTCCCGCTGATCGTCGGCACATTCAAAGCCACCGTAGTCGCCATGCTCGTCGCCGCGCCGCTAGCCTTGCTCGGGGCGATCTACACGACGGAGTACGCGCCGCGGCGGTTGCGCGAGTACATCAAGCCGGCGATTGAATTGCTGGCCGGCGTCCCCTCGGTCGTCCTCGGTTTTTTCGCGCTGGTTGTCATGGCCTCGTGGATCCAAAAGGTCTTTCACTTCGAGACGCGGCTCAATGCGGTGGTCGCGGGCGTCGCGCTCGGGCTGGCGATCATTCCCGTCGTCTACACTGTCGCTGAGGATACGCTGGCGGCCGTGCCGCGCGCCTTGCGTGAAGCCTCATTGGCGCTCGGCGCGACGCGAGCGCAGACGCTGCTGCGGGTGATCTTGCCGGCGGCGTTTCCCGGCGTCTTCGCCGGATTCGTTCTCGGCTTCGGCAGGGCCATCGGCGAAACGATGATCGTTTTGATGGCTTCGGGCAACGCGGCGATCGTTTCGTGGAACCTGGCCGACTCGATCCGCACGATGGCGGCGACGATTGCGGCCGAATTGGCCGAAGTCGTCTATGGCTCGGCGCATTACCACACGCTGTTCGCGATTGGCGCGCTGCTCTTCATCGTCACTTTCGTCATCAACTTCATCGGCGATCAGATTGTCAGTCGCCTCAATGCGCGTTTGAGGGGAGGAGCGGAGTGACCGCCGCAAGGGAGAATTTGTCGAGCGCGCGTCGAGACCGTGGCCCCGGCGATCTAGCGCTCGCCATCGCTTCAGGCCTGGCCGTCGTCGTTATTCTCACTATGCTGTTCTTGCTCTTGTTTGAGATCGTACGGGGCGGCGCAGGAAAGATTTCTTGGGAATTCCTCTCGACTCCGCCGCGCAAAGGAGGATTGGAGGGAGGAATCTGGCCCGCGATCTTCGGCACAGTGTTGCTCGTGCTGGTGATGACGATAGTGGCGGCGCCGGTGGGAGTCGCGACCGCCGTCTACCTGAGCGAATATGCGCGTCCGGACGCGCCGATCACGCGGTTCATTCGCGCGGCCGTGGCCAACCTGGCCGGAGTGCCGTCAATCGTCTTCGGCCTATTCGGCGTCGGCTTCTTCATCGAGACCGTAGGCCGCGAGATCGACGGAGCGTTTTACGGCGGCGCGCTCTTTTACGGCAAACCGGCGATCATCTGGGCGTCGTTGACGCTCGCCTTGCTGACCTTGCCGGTTGTGATCGTGGCGACGGAAGAGGCGCTGAAGGCGATCCCCATAGATCACCGCGAAGGCTCGCTCGCGCTCGGCGCGACCAGATTGCAGACCATCACGCGCGTGATCTTGCCGCAGGCGTTGCCCGGGATACTGACTGGAACAATCCTGGCGATCTCGCGCGGCGCGGGTGAAGTGGCGCCGATCCTGTTCACGGGCGTGGCCTATTATCTTCCTTTTTTACCCGCGCATCCGACAGATCAGTTTATGCATCTGGGCTATCACGTCTTCGTGCTGGCCACGCAATCGCCCGACGTCAACGCGGCTTTGCCGAATTTGTATGCGACGGCGCTGGCGCTGCTGACGCTGACTTTCGTTTTGAACCTGGCGGCGATCATCATCCGCGCGCGTGTCCGCGCCAGGCTGCGGAGCTAGAGCCGGTGATTGGTTCGCGACAAATATAAAACCGCATGGCTGAACCACGACGAAGTAAACGTGAAGAGCCGCGCGCGCCACAAGCGCCAGCCGCCGGCCCTGTCGAGATCAAGATCGAGGTCAGGGATTTAGACTTCTACTACGGCCGGACGCAGGCTCTATTCGGCGTCAACCTGCAAATCCCAGCGCGGCAAGTGACGGCTTTCATCGGCCCGTCGGGCTGCGGCAAATCAACGCTGTTGCGGTCCTTCAACCGGATGAATGACACAATAATCGGCGCGCGGGCGGAAGGAGTGATCGAGATTGACGGCGAAAATATTCTCGCGCCAGAGACCGACGTCGTCGCGCTGCGGCGAAAAGTCGGCATGGTCTTTCAGAAGTCGAACCCGTTTCCGAAGTCGATCTATGAAAACGTCGCCTACGGCCTGCGCGTCAACCGGATGGCCGGGAGCAAGACAGAACTGAATGAGCGGGTCGAAGAGGCGCTAAGGGACGCGGCGATCTGGGACGAGGTGAAGGATCGCCTGCATGCCTCGGCGATGAGTCTCTCCGGCGGGCAGCAGCAGCGAATCTGCATCGCGCGGGCTTTGGCGATCCGGCCCGAAGTCTTGTTGATGGACGAGCCGGCGTCGGCGCTCGACCCGCTCGCCACGCAGAAGATCGAGGAGTTGATCCACGACCTGCGGGAGCGTTACACGATCGTCATCGTGACGCATAATCTGCAACAGGCGGCGCGCGTGGCGGATTACACGGCGTTCTTCCTGCTGGGCCGGCTGATCGAATTCGGCGAGACCGACAAGATATTCACGGCGCCGAGCGATGAACGGACAGAGGACTACATCACCGGCAGGTTCGGATGAGATCGAATTCCGGAGAGGGCAGTATGCCGAGCGTGCTTGAGACCGAGTTGAAGCAATTGCGTGAACGGGTCTTGTTTATGGGCGACCTGTCTGAAGAGGCCATAGAACGGGCGATGCGCGCGCTCGTCAAACATGACACCGGCCTGGCTGAAGAAGTTATCAAAGGTGACGATCGGATTGACGATCTGGAGTTGGAGATAGACTGGGCTTGCGTCCGCATACTAGCGCTCAGATCGCCGGAAGCGCGCGACTTGCGCTTCGTGATGGCCGCTAACAGGCTGGTCCCGATCCTCGAACGGATCGCGGATCACGCCTGCAACCTTGCGCGTGCGGCCCTTGCCATCGGCCGCAAACCACCGCTGAGCCCTGGCCCCGACCTGTTAAAGATGAGCCGGATCGCTCGCGAGATGCTGCGCGCCGCGATCGACGCCTTCGCGGCCTCAGACGCGGCCACAGCCCGCGCGGTGATCGAGCGCGATGAAGAGGTAAATCAACTCTATGACCGCAACTTCCACGACCTGCTCGACCGGATGTCGGGCGATCCGTCGGTGGCGGGAGCCGCCGCGCGCCTGCTGCTCGTCGCCAAGCATTTGGAACGGATCGGCGATTATGTCACCGACATCTGCGAGCAGATCGTTTATTTGAAAGATGCGCTGGTGATTAAGCATCAGCGTTCGAGCGACTAAATGGCCGCCGGCCTGGCGGCGTTCAACTCATTGAGTTGTCTTTTAATGTCCCTACAAACCGTGAAACATCCCTCACCCTGCTATCCTCAAAACAGCGAAGACAATGCTTCGATTACTGGCATATCGGTTGCACCCGCTGAGAGAGCTTAAGCATTACGGTAACCGTTAAGGGACATGACCAGGAACTCGAATTGAAGGATACGCGAATTGTGCCCGTGCGCCGGCTGAAAATTAGTCTGTCAATACTCAGTTCTTCGGTGGGCAATTGCAGGGTGTGCCCCAGCGCGCCGATGGAACGGGGGATGATCGAAACGCGATGTACTGGATCGGCGTGCTTGACAGACAGCGCCACGAGCGCGTGCCCGGCCTCGTGATGCGCGACGCGCTCCTTTTCGGCAGCGCTCATCACGCGGCTCTTCTTTTCCAGGCCGAGCATCACGCGGTCAATGGCCTCTTCGAAATCGCGCATTTCGACCGCTTCGGCGACCCGCCGCGCGGCCAGCAGCGCCGCTTCGTTGACGACATTCGCAAGATCGGCGCCGACCATGCCAGGCGTCCGCGCCGCGATCGTTTTCAATTCGACCTGCGGATCGAGCTTCACGTTGCGCGCGTGGACGTTGAGAATGGCCTCGCGCCCTTGCAGGTCGGGTCGATCCACGACGACCTGGCGGTCGAACCGTCCCGCGCGCAACAGCGCCGGGTCGAGCACTTCAGGCGTGTTGGTCGCGGCCATCAGGATCACTCCCTTCGACGTGTCGAAGCCGTCCATCTCGGCTAGCAGTTGGTTGAGCGTCTGTTCGCGCTCGTCGTCGCGCATTAGCGCCCCTCGCCCCGCCGAACGCGATTTGCCGATGGCGTCGAGTTCGTCAATGAAGATGATGCAGGGCGCTTTCGATTTAGCCTGCTCGAACAGATCGCGCACTCGCGCCGCGCCGACGCCGACGAACATCTCGACAAATTCGGAGCCCGAGATCGAGAAGAACGGGACGCCGGCTTCCCCCGCGACGGCCTTCGCCAGCAGCGTTTTGCCCGTGCCGGGCGGGCCGACCAGCAACACGCCCTTCGGAATGCGACCGCCCAGTTTTTGATACTTCTGTGGGTTCTTGAGGAAGTCCACGACTTCGATCAATTCGGCTTCAGCCTCATCCACGCCCGCCACGTCTCCGAACGTGACGTTGGACGCGGTCGCCCGGTCATAAATCTTTGCCCGAGTTTTGCCGAACGACATGGCTCTGTTGGGAGCGCGACTTAACCCATAGACGAGCAATGGCAGCAACAGGAGCGCCGGGAAAAGGTAGAGTAAAAACAAACCCACCCACGAATAGCTCTCGACCTCGGCCGTCACCTTCACCTGCTGCGCTTCCAGGTCTTTCAGTAGCGCGGGGTCGTCCATGTTCGGCAACCGGGTCGTCGTGATCTGACGGTTACCGCCGCGCGCTTTGGCGGCCTCCTCTTTGAGCTGGCCCACCAATTCCTGTTCGGTGACTTTGACTTCGGCGAGATGGCCGGCGCGGACTTCCGCGACAAACTCGCTGTAAGAAACTTCTTGAGCTTTGACTGAGGTTGATCCACCGAGTTTGAACAACAGCAAAGCCACTGCGGCGACGGACAGAAGGATCGCCAGCGGAGCTAGCCATTGATGTCTTTCACTCTCGTTCATTAATCACTCGACGAATTTCGCCACGAACACAGAGCAAGGCGCGTCCTGAGCCACCCTGGTTGAAACACTGCCGAGAATGTCGTGCTTCAAGTCCGATTCTCCCGTCGCTCCCATTACGAGCGGTTTTCGATCCTCATTATTAAGGAGCAAGTCGCGTTCCTTTTCTGAGAAATGCCCATCGCTGTGAGATTAAGCCTGATCGCGCCGCGCGATGAATCGACATCTGCGTGATTCCGCCCGGACAGTGGGGATGTTTACGCAGTATCTGATCGAAAACTATCTGGCATTTGCCTTGCGTCATGATTCTGGCGCCAATGATTTCCGAATTCAGAAGCTGCTTTGGGTACGAAATGAAAGCGGAGATGATTTATGGAAATGAGATTTCGAGACCGTGTTGAAGCCGGGCGGATGCTGGCCGGAAAGCTCCGGGCCTACGCCAATCGCCCGGATGTGATCGTGCTCGCGCTGCCGCGCGGCGGCGTGCCCGTCGGTTTTGAAGTGGCCAGAGCGCTCAAGGCTCCGCTCGATGTGCTGATCGTTCGCAAGCTCGGAGTTCCCGACCAGCCGGAGCTGGCGATGGGGGCGATTGCGTCGGGCGGCGTCCGCGTGCTTAACGAAGAACTATTGAGGTATTACCCCATCCCCGGCGAAATGATTGAGTCAGTCACGGAGCAAGAGCAGAAAGAACTGGAGCGGCGCGAGCGCGCTTACCGCGGCGACCGCCCGGCGCCCGACCTGCTGGGCCGCACAGTGATTCTCGTGGACGACGGTATCGCGACGGGCACGACCATGCGCTCGGCGATTGAAGCGCTCAAGAAGCTGCGCGCCGCCAGTGTCGTCATCGCGGTTCCGGTCGCGCCTGAATCAATCTGTGAAGAGTTCCAAAGGCTGAAAAATCATGTGGTCTTCACCTGCCTGTCTACGCCGGAAGTGTTTTTTGCCATCAGTCTCTGGTACGAAAACTTCTCACAAACGACCGACGAAGAAGTGCGCGATTTGCTTGAGCGCGCCGCAGACGAGATCGCGACCGCGCCAGTCGAGAGCCGGAGCAAAGCGGCGTAGATCAGGGATTTCGAATTGCGGGTGTTGAATGAATGCTGAAGCAAAGCTTGTGGAAGAACCGATGGACGAGATGATGAAGATACTGATCGCTTACGATGGTTCGGGCGGCTCTAATGAAATGTTGACTGATCTGCGGCGAGCGGGACTGCCCGGCAGAGCCGAAGCGCTGGTGATTTCAATCAGCGAGGCGTGGTTTCTTTTATCAGACGGCATCCTTGGAGCCGGGACGAATTTCGTCACTGAGGCCCTCGGTTGCGTGAAAGAGGCGCTCGCCCTGGCAAGGCAGGCCGCTGAGCGCATCCGGTCAGACTTTCCTGACTGGAATGTGCGACACTCATCCGCTGTCGGTTCGCCTGCGGCGGTGTTGATCGAAAAAGCTGATGAATGGAAGCCCGATCTGTTAGCTCTCGGGGCGCATGGGCACACTGGCCGCAGGACGATTCTTTTTGGGCAGCGTGTCGCAAACAGTTGTGACTCACGCTCACTGCTCGGTGCGAGTGGCGCGGGCAGGAAAGAAAGACGCCGACGCGCCAATCCGCCTAATCATTGGTGTTGATGGTTCGCCTGGCGCTGAAGCCGCGGTTCGCGCCGTGGCTACACGCCATTGGCCCAAAGGCGCGGAAGCCCGCGTGGTCAGCGCCTTCCAGACTCCGGCTGTAGCTCCTGATCGGTTGTGGCGACACGAGAACGTCGCTGTGCAGATGGCCGCGTTGATTTCGGGAGCAAAGTTCAGAGTAAACGAAATCGCCTCTTCTGCCGCTAATAGGCTCAGGGACGCAGGGTTGATCGCTTCATCAGTGGTGAAGGAAGAAAACCCGAAGCGGTTGTTGATCAGTGAGGCCGAAGACTGGGGCGCGGACTGCATATTCGTCGGAGCTAGAGGGCTGAGCCGCATTGAACGGTTCTGGTTGGGCAGCGTGTCCGCTGCCGTGACGCCGCGCGCGCACTGTTCAATCGAGGTGGTGCGCGAAAAACAATGACTCCAGATTCGGTCAGGAGGAAGAGCAATGAAAATCCTGTTAGCGGTGGATGGTTCGGAATCTGGCGGCGCGATTGAAATCGAACGTCGTGTTGGAGGGGCGAGATATGGATGACCTGATTGAAGAAACAGACGAATGCGCAAATCACGCCTGCAACTGCCTGGTTTCGGCTGGAAAACAGTTTTGCTGCGAACGATGTGAGCGAATGGAGAACGACCTGGAGACAGGCAATTGCCGGTGCGAGCACGTCGAGTGTTATCAAGAGCAAATCTCAATACTTTAGTAAAATTATGCGGCTTTCGGCTCCCTCATCCGCTCAGCCAAGCCTGGGATAGCCGCAGAGAGCGCATCTTCAACTCGCTCGACTACTCTTCGCGGCATTCGACGTGATCGCAGTAGCAAATTATCTTCTCGCCGGTATCCAGCGGCTGGTCATAATCACTTTGGTAGCCAAGGCTCGGATCCTGGCAATAATCACCACAATAATCGCCACCGCTCGGAGCAGGGCAACCGCATTCCGGATTCAGACATTTTCTTTTCTCTTCTACCATCTTATCCCCCTGTTCTTCTTGGCAGCAGATAATGCTGATGCCACTGCCGTAATGGAGATCCTTCTTCCAACGTAGAGTCTTTCGGTTAATAACCCATCTTCAAAGTCGAGAAGGTTTTGATAGAGCAACAAATGTGCCAGGGGCTTGAGCGGCGGAGAGTTCACACCTAAGCGGATTCAGACGTCTGAGAAGCGCGTCAAGCCGGTCTCAGATCAATTTGACTATCGCTGTAGACAAGCAATCGTGATTCCCCAGAAGGTCTCAGGTGAATCAATCGGAGCCGCGATGGTGATTGCGTGGCCGCTTTCGATCATTTTGATGGAATCGAATTGGAAGACATCGATCACCGTCGTGAAGAAGAAATCACGGTCGGCGACCTGGGCGATGACGACTTGCCCTTCCGGTTCGACTGTCACATAGCCGGAGTAGCTCTGAATCAATCCCTCACTATAACGTAAGCGCGCTTCGACCTTGCGGTTACCCTCTTGCCATTGCTTCAAGATTTTCAACGCCTCTTCATGGTCGATCTTGAACTCTTTCATCTTATAACCTCTATGATCGCCTGGCGCGCCTGCTGATATTTATTCGCCGCAGGGCTATGGCGTGACGATAAGACGATTGTCAACACGCGTGACCCCAGGCGCGGCCCACGCGATGCGCTCGGCCTCTTCCCGCTCCATCAGCGACCTTATATGGCCCGACAGCGTGACTTCTCCATCGGCGGCTTCGACCACGATCCGGTCTTCGCCGAGCAGCGCGCTGGCCGTGAGCGCGGCGATGATCTTCCGTTTGACCTCAGTCGGCGAGGCCGAGGGCTTTACCGTGATTTCATTCTTTACCGTGATTTCATTGAGGATTCCTCGGACGCCTAGCAGATGTTCGAGCGCGGCCTCGGCGGCCTCCTTCTGGCGCCCCCGCTCAACCTCACCCTCCAATGTGACGAAGCCCCCTTTCACAGTGATGATGATCTTATCAGCTGGAACCCTGACATCGCTTTCGAGCGTGTGCAGCACGGTTTTGGCGAGGTCCGTGTCGGTGGGGTGGGGAAAAGTCCGAACTACCAGGTCGTTCGCTATGCCTCTGACGCCGCGCGCACGTTTGACCGCCTTCTCAGCCGCCAGTTTCTCCGAGTAGGAGCTCACAAAGCCAGTGAGCGTGACGACGCCTTCAGAGACGTTGACGCCTATGTCAGTGGCAGGCGCCTCCGGCTCCCAATCGAGCTGGGTCATCACGGCTTCGCGCAGTTGATGATCGACATTGGGTTGAGTTCTAGCTTCCATTGTTGACCTCCTTTCACTTCTGTTGCTGATCTCCTTTCACTTCCTTCCTTGCGAGCGCCCTTGCAATAAGCTCCTCACGGCAACAGGTATGCCAAAGGGTCGAGCGAGGATTTGCCTGATGAATCCTCCGGATCCTGCGCAAAGCTTCCCAGCGCATTGCGTGAAATACCGCGGCGCGCCGCCGCAATCGGACACCGAACGAAATCTCGATCCAAGCGACTCTCGCGTTTTTCCGCATTGTGGAATCGGATTTGCAGGATATCTCTTATGAATCAAGCGCATTTAACCGGGCGCGAACCTCTGGCGCCATAGGAGCGAAAATGGTGGACATACATGAATCCAAAACGAAAAAGCTCATGGCGGCGCATGAGAAACGCGATTTCAACCAGCTTGATGATTTTCTCTTCACCGTCGCCGAAAGCATTGAAGAGGCTTTCCTGCGTGCGGGCGCGCAACCGGGTAAGGATTACCACTACCGCGACCTGTTCACGCTGACCGCGCCATTTGCCCTTGAGCAATGGAAGAAAGACATGCTGGTAATTCCTTTCTGGGAGGAATTGGAGAAGCGCGGATGAGCGACCTTAACCGGATATTGGTTGTTTTTGGGCGCGCTAGTCTTCGAGTTTGGCTTTGGCTTGTGCGCCAGCTTTCCAAGGTTGGAGGAGAGAAATGCAACCAGACACTGGAATCGTAAAACTGATTGTCACTGGGCGCTGGCCGCACGTGGCGCGTCAAATCAAATCTGAGCTGAGAAAGGCGATCCCCGGGGCGCACATTCGCAGCGCGGGGTTCAGATCAGTTTTCATCCTTGAAGCGGCAGGAGATGTTCTGGAACTGGCCCAACGAATCAATCGGGATTGTGCTGAAGACATTGGACATGTGACGCCCGCGCTGGCGGAAGTTGAGAGCAAGCCCGGTGCGATTCGTTCGAGAAAGTCCTGGGTGAGCGCAGGTCGGTGCCGGAGCGACTTTTCCGCTGGAACTCTATCTGGTGGCCGGTAACGTGAACGGCCTGGCGCAAGGGCTTTATCGGTACCGAGCGGATCAGCATAAGCTGATCCAGCTTGGGAACAAGGACCTGAGGGCTGATCTGGCCGCCGCAGCGCTTGGTCAGGAGTGGATGAAAGAGAGCGCGATCATCATTGTCATTGCGGCGGTTTATGCCCGCGCCACGCAGAAGTATGGGCAGCGTGGAGTCAGATACTCGCATATGGAAGTCGGGCATGCCGCGCAGAATGTCTACCTGCAAGCCGGTTCACTGAATCTGGGGACGACCTTAGTTGGCGCTTTTGATGACAAACGAGTCAAGGAAGTGTTGAAACTGCCTTCGGACGAACAGCCTTTGGGCCTGATGCCGATAGGAGGCCGATAGCCATAAAATGAACAATATGGGTAGGGACGCAAAAGACGTAACAGAAGCGACAAATATCATTCTGAGCGACGTAATCCGCCAGTCCGCTCATTCACTCACGGGCGCGGCCGAGGATTACGATCCCCTGATGAAGCTGATCGGCGACGCGCATTTTGTTCTGCTTGGCGAAGCCTCGCATGGCGCCCATGAGTTCTATCGCGAGCGCGCGCAGATCACAAAGCGCCTGATCAAAGAGAAAGGCTTTAATGTCGTGGCAGTTGAAGCCGACTGGCCGGACGCTTACCGGGTTAACCGGTATGTCCGCGGTTTCGACGACGATAAAGACGCGGCTGAGGCGCTCGGCGGCTTCAGACGCTTTCCAAGCTGGATGTGGCGCAATGCCGACGTACTCGATTTTGTCGGATGGTTGCGCGAACACAATGATGGACTTGCCTCGGATACGCCAAGGGTCGGTTTTTACGGGCTCGACCTTTACAGCCTGCATACTTCAATTGAAGCTGTGCTCAAGTACCTGGACAAAGTGGATTCCGAAGGCGCGCGGAGGGCGCGCGCACGCTATTCCTGCTTCGATCACTTTGGGGAGGATTTACAGGCTTATGGCTACGCGACCGGCTTTGGGTTGAGTGAATCGTGCGAGAACGAGGCAATCGATCAACTGCTCGAATTACGCCGTCGCGCGGCTGAATACGCGCGCCGTGATGGTCGCGTTGCGGCGGACGAATTCTTTTATGCGGAGCAGAACGCAAGGTTGGCGCCTAACGCCGAGGCCTATTACCGCACGATGCTTCGCGGACGTGTGGCGTCGTGGAATTTACGCGACCGTCATATGGCCGAAACACTCGAAGATCTTACCGGTTTCCTCAATGCGCAGGGGCAGCGCGCAAAAGTCGTTGTCTGGGCGCACAACTCGCATCTAGGCGATGCGCGCGCAACGGACATGGGAGCGATCGGTGAGCTGAACGTCGGCCAGCTCGTGCGCGAACGATATGGCCGTGACGCGACGCTCGTCGGATTTACCACTTATGGCGGCACAGTGACAGCCGCCTCGAATTGGGACGGGCCGGCGGAACGCAAACAAGTACGCCCCGCCTTGCCTAGCAGTTATGAAGCGATCTTTCACGATGTAGGTTTGCCGCGTTTCCTGCTCACATTGCGTGACGGGGGTCACGCGGCGACGGCCTTGCGCGAAAAGCGGTTGGAACGGGCAATCGGTGTGATCTATTTGCCGGAGTCGGAATACGTCAGCCATTACTTTTGCGCGCGGCTTGCTGATCAATTCGACGCGGTTCTACACTTTGACAAAACTCGCGCAGTTGAGCCGCTAGAACGCGCTTCAGAATGGGAGGCTGGAGAAGCGCCGGAAACATTTCCAACAGCGTTATGACACGAAAGCAAATACCGCGAAGCCATCCTCAACTGGGAAAACCTGTTCTTGTGATCTGGACAAGGCCCGGTTGATTAAGCTCTCCGGTGATTTCGATCTCTACGGGCAAAAACATCTTGATGACCTCCGTATTCGTGAGCAGATGCTGCGTAACCTTCGAGGTTCGCAGTTTCGATGTTCCAGGGGCTAGCGCAAGAGGCAAAATGAGTTGATCGGCGAGATACTGGTCAACGGCGCCATCAGTCGCCAGAAACCCGATGAGATCGGAAGCCGCTTCGTCAGCGACGGTTTCAGCTCGTTTGTCTCGCGCTCCCAGGCTGTAATAACAGCATTGTGAATAATCGAACTCTGCGATAAGCAAGAGCATGGTCCCTTTGAATTGCGCCGGCATTATGACAGTTTCAATTTCGATCTCCTGACATTGACCGGCAAGCCGGCTCAACGCCTCGTTTCTCTGCCGCTCCGCCACACTTAGATCGAGATTGGCCACTGCCGCGTATGACCAGAGCGACGGCGCGACTGAGGCATATAGCTTGCTCACATTACTTCCGGCGCCGGGCGGAAATTTCAGTATGTAGTCGGGTTGAGCGAAAAATTCACCAGCGACTTCGGTAGTTTTACGCCGCTTGATTATGAATTGTGATTGCAGCTTGAGGCGCCTGGCTCAATAGAGTACTAGGAGAAGCGGAGGAACCTATGAGCGCAATGCGATCGAAAAGACAGCCCGCGGCATGGAAAAGACAGAGGGCGCGGAAGATCGTTCAGGTCCTGAAACAACTGTTTCCGCAAGGGAAAACAGCCCTCCGTTTTTCAAACCCTTGGGAATTGCTGGTGGCGGTCATGCTCTCCGCCAGGTGCACCGACAAGAAAGTGAACGAAGTGACGGAAGAGCTGTTCCGGAAATACCGGACGCTGGACAATTACCTGCGCGCAGACCCGAAGGAGTTCGAGCAAGAGATCAAGCCGACCGGCTATTATAAGGAAAAAGCCAAGCGGATTTTGGATGCTGCCCAGATCATCCGGACGCGATTTGGCGGTCAAGTTCCTTGCGAAATGGAAGCCATGTTGCAAATCCCCAGCGTCGGACGGAAGACGGCGAATATCGTCCTGGGCGCCGGCTATGGCGTTGTCGAGGGCATCGCGGTGGATACGCACGTGAGCCGGCTGGCGCGCGTTTTAGGGCTGACCGACGAAACTGATGCGGACAAGATCGAACAGGACTTGATGAGACTCATCCCCAAAAGCGACTGGCTGGAATTCTCCTATCGCCTGATCGAATACGGACGGCAATATTGTCCTGCCCGGTCACACGATCACTCTAATTGCCCGCTGAATGGGGTCCTGGCTGATAAGCGAGCCAAAATGGCGTCCGGCGTCGGTCGGCCGACTACTCGCATTCGATCCCGTTCTCCACGCTCTTCATCAAAGCGCTAGCAGCGTGTCCGGTGATGTCGATCCTCTGCGCACGTTCGTCCAGGGACAAGCCGATGTTTACTATGGCGCCGTGCCGTTGACGGTTGATTCGCAGGGCGACATGCGTCTGGCCGGCGCCGGAGAAACGATTGACTGGCTGGTCAAGATGCGCCGGCTGCCGTCAGATCTCATGCTCGACCAGGCGATCGCCAATCGAACCGTAAGCGCGGCGGATGCGCGCAAGATCGGCGCGCTGCTCGCAAGGTTTTATATGCGATCACTCCCCGTCGAGATGACAGCTTCGGAGTACCGAAAGCGCCTGACCGATGACCTACGCGCTAACCAGCAGGAGCTTGAAAACCCGGCCTACGCTCTGCCTATGGATTTGCTGGAATCGATCACGAGAGCGCAGTTGGAGTTTCTGGAACAGGAGCGGGAATTACTCGACAGCCGCGCGCAAAATGGGAAGATCATTGAAGCCCACGGAGACCTGCGCCCCGAACACATTTGCCTTGAGCGTGAGCCGGTGATTATTGATTGTCTGGAGTTCAACCGGGACTTCAGAATCCTCGACACGGCCTCCGAACTCGCTTTCCTGGCGCTCGAATGCGAGCGGCTCGGCGCGCCGCAAGTGGGCAATTTGATCCTGGAAACCTACAGCGACGAAACCGGCGATAGACCGCCTGTTCAGTTGCTGGCGTTTTACAAGAGCTATCACGCCTGCCTTCGCGCGAAGATCGCAGTCTGGCGCCTCAAAGACCACGGGATAAACGATACGGCGAAGTGGACGGGCAGGGCCAGGCATTATCTTCATCTGGCCGCTCGTAGCGCACCCATCTCGCGAGCGGCGCCGCAAATCAGAATGGGCGAAAGAATCCCGCCCGGCTTATGTCGCGAGGAGTTCGACGATTGACCCGCCGGAATGAATTCTCCTGATCGCTTCGGCGAAGAGCTTGGCCGCATCCAGCACGACCAATTTAGTTCGCGCAAGGTCGGGATCGAGACGGAAGGGCGGAATGGTGTCGGTGATCACGACCTTCTCCAGCGCCGAATTCGAGAGAGTCTGACTGGCTTTGCCGCTGAACACGCCGTGCGAGGCGGCGGCGTAAATCTTCGTCGCCCCTCGCGTCCGGCAGCTCTCGGCAGCGCGCGCCAGCGTCGTCCCGCTGCTGATCAGATCATCAATGATGATCGCCATTTTTCCCGACACGTCACCGACTACAGCCTCGCCGCTGACAACGCCCTCGCTCCGATATTTTTCCATAAACGCCCCGTGAATCGGGCGGTCGAGCGCGGCGCCCAGGGCTTGGCGAAAGTCCTCGGCTCGTTTGACGCCGCCCACGTCCGGCGACACGACGACAATCTCTTCCTGCTCCGCCAGCGGTATAAAATGGTCAACAAACAATCGCTTCGCTTCCAGATGATCTGCGCGAATCCGAAAGGCGTTCTGGAACGCGGCGAGATTGTGCACGTCCAGAGTCACTACTCGGTCAACGCCCATCGCCTCGAAAAGGCTGGCGACGTAGCGCGTCGTGACTGGGTCTCGCGGTTTGCTTTTCTTGTCCTTACGCGCGTAGCAAAGGTACGGGATGACGGCCGTGACGCGTTCGGCCGAAGCGTCGCGCAGCGCGCCGAGGAAGAACAACAACCGGCAGAGCTTGTCGTTCACGCTCTGCCGGTTATCGCCGTACAGGGACCGGATAACGAAGACATCCTTGCCGCGCACATTTATCAAAGGTCTTATCTTATGCTCGCCGTCTTCGAACTCTCTCTCTTCGTGCGCGCTTAGGGGAACGCCGAGATGGGCGCCGACCTTTTCGCCGAATTCACGGCTGGGGCCAGGGGCAAAGATCGCAATTTCTCTATGGTTCATCGGACATCACTCCTTCTCTGGCGAGATTTTTCAGGATAATTCCCGCCTCTCTCCAGGCGAAACTCTATCAGCCCACAAATAAAAAGACGATGAATTTGGTGTGGGAAGCGCCCCAGTCTGATTCTCAAGATAGCCGCCGGTATAATGCATATCGCGAAGGAGCTTCCGGACTGTTTCAACCTACTTGCTACCGCAGTGATCGGCTTGAATAGGCACCGCTACTGACTGCTCACATCTCAGGAGGACATATGCTTAGAACCTCGATGCTGTCTCTTTCCGTTATTCTCTCGGCTTCGCCTTCGTCATTTCCACAATCGAAACAGAACAGCAGTTGGGACGCGTGGCAATTTCTGATCGGGGAGTGGGTGAGCGAAGGAGGCGGCGCGCCGGGCCAGGCGACCGGAGGATTTTCATTCAATCTGGATTTGCAGGGAAGGATTCTGGTGAGAAAAAATCACGCAGATTATCCGGCGACCAAAGATCGGCCTGCGTTCTCACACGATGACCTGATGATTGTTTATCCGGAGTCTGAGGGAAAACCCGCGCGAGCCATCTACTTTGATAGTGATCGTCGCGCCTCTTTCTTTGCGCTTTCCTCGCCTAGCGCGCTGTGGATGCCGGGCGAACAATGAAAGAGATCTCAGAGCTTATCAATCGTTGCGAGCATGTGGCAAAGCAAAAGCCGGGCGATGAACCCGGCTTTTCACTTGTTCGTCGGTCGGCTGCAAGCGGAGTTTAGGCTGCTCTCAGCACATAGCAAGCGCCAGTGCCTTCCCGCGATCACGGAGCATCTGACCCAATTCTGCGTAACTCTGGGCCACGGGCGGCATGATTATATCTTCTCCCGAAGATTCCCCAATGTAATGCAGGTTGTTATTGCCAAACAGGATCTCGCCGCGTCTTGCGTTGTTATTGCCAAACAGTATCTCGCCGCGTCTTGCGACGCAGACGTGCATGTGGTGACTGATCCCAAGCTTTGGTGTGGCTTCAACTGCTTGCGAGATCAACCGCAGCAGACCAATGGCCGAACCGCCAGGTTGCCCGACTTCCAATTGGAGAAAGTCGAATCCGTGCCGTTCATCCAGCTTCCGAAGCGCCTGGGAGTACTCTGCAACTACTTCGCCAGAGCCGATCGAAACGATTTCGTCCGCACCCGCCAATTGGGGAACAAAGTCCGGCGACTTGAATCGGTAGACGTACGCTATGGCCCAAGACGCGTCCCCATTGTTCCGGCTCGGATGAGCACCAGCCATGAGCAAGTGGCAGCCAAGAGATTGTTCCCCCTCGGGAAACGCCGCGAACACTTTTCGCGCGTCTTCCGGCCACCATTCGGCAACTACGTCCGGCTCCCATGCCTCCCCCGGTTTTACAGTGCCAAGCAGTTGACGCAGCCGGCCCACCATGCCGAATCCGATTGCGACTGAACCCGCGAAGCCTAGCGCAATGAAACGACCAACCGGGTAGATCTTCTGAAGGCAGTCCACTTCACTGCGGTCAGCCAAGGTCACGCGAATGTCTGACAACGCTGCGGCGCATCCCCATGGTAAAGCACGCCCGACAATCCAAGTCATAGTGTTGATCGCGTTTGCGGTCTAACGCCCGACATCACCGCCGCGCTTAGAGGGCGCTCGCCCCTTCCGTAGCGGCTGCTTGCGCGGGTGGCATTCTACCATGATCCGCGTTCAACGTTCGCGGAGATGGTCGCCGCAACGAAAAAGCCGAGCGTTTGACCCGGCTTTTTTCGCTATGCGAATACCTGCGATTTTACGAACTCAGCGCCAATCGAAAGCTGTTACACCTTTTGAACCGGGAGCCCTTGTAGGGCCGAGTCGAACGTGATGGGAGACATTCGACGGAGTGTCTTCCTTGCTCCTACGATATGAAATAGTTCAAGCCGATGTCTTCGATCTTGGGGAGATCTGAGAGCGTCACTTTCTCCAATTTATCCAGATCAGTGATCTCCGGAAAATACTCTTGAAGGACAAGACCGATCCAGGCATCACAAAACGTTACAAAATCCCGCGCTACGTCGCCGACCTGATTCATCAATTTGTCCAGCGCAGCTTTATAGTCGCCTTTTTGTATGCCTTCCAGCATTGCAATGTTAACAATCGTCTCCGAAAATTGGAAAAACGTGTTTCCGGACTGTTCTGATAAATAAATTTTCAACCCAGGCTCTTCAAGATCGGTAAGAATCGCCCTGATCCGCTCCGGCGAGTAATGAAAGGCGAAGTTGTTCCGGACATCTTGCATCAATCCCTTTTTGCCGAAATACTTTTTAAGCGCCGCAATGGCTTCCTGACCCACCGTGGGCAATCTCTGTTCGTAATGCCGTGATAACTTTGCGCCAAAGTATGATCGATTGAGCAGATCCCACCCCTCCCACAGTTTTCCGGCAAGAAGCCTGGTCAACATCAAGGCTTGATAAGTTTGCATACCGGTCAATATCTCATTGGTCGTCTCGTGCTGCTGGCTGGCCAATATGAGTTTTTGTAGCCACATTGCTTCGTTGTGTAAACGCCCAGCTTGGACAAAGAAGACGCGCACATCTTCAGGCATACTATCGAGTATTGCTTTTGTAACGGGGATAACATACAACTCGGTCATTTCGTGATACCTCCTTTCGACTTGAACCCCGCGCAATTCTACACGGCTGCGCGACTTCCTGCCATCACGTGCGAATACCTGCAATCTTACGAACTCAGCGGCCATCGAGGGCTGTTACACACTGATGACCGCAATGATGGCCCAGGCGAGTTGCGGCATCCCGGCGACCCAGGCTAGCCCGGCGCCGGCCCAGAGCAGCAGGGCAAAGAGGTGGATGAAATTTGCAACCAGCTCAAGATACCAGGGCCGCCGCCGAAGTCGCGGAAGAGTGTTGCGACCGCAGCGCGCCAGTCGCTCGGCGACCTCGGCCTTGTTCAATCCGGCGCGGCGTGAGCCGAGCGCGGCCATCGCGGCTGCAGGATTCAGGCTGGCCCAATGCGCCGGCCCATATGCCCGTGATTGAGCGTATTGTGTTTCCTGTTGATTCGGCACGAAGCCCATAATCGGCCTTTCATCCCTCCTGATAATCACAAGCGAATGCAAATATCTGGCACGCGATTTTCTGAGATCGTTGTTCCGGTTGAAGAATCGCAATGGGCGTGCCGACCGGATCGAAACACGCAACATTGGGACACTGGACAGTACCGCGCGCGTAAGCAAGCGGCTGTCTCATAAGTCAGCCGCTTGCTTACGCGCGCGGTACTGTTTCTTACAAGGCCGAAAACGCCATCAGCTTTTGTAAAAATCCCGATACTGCGCGCTTTTACTCAGCAAGTGAGTAACTTTGCGCAGAGGGGAAACATGAGAAGCGGCTGTTCTTGATTGGCTTGATAGTTGCAACGCTTCGATATTCGCGGGCGGATTTTCGGAGGTATGAGATGCCGTGGGAACCAATCATCAAATCGTCGCACAGAGGCAGTGTCGCCCCGAACCTACGGAATTACGAGCAGGCGCGGGCGACTTTCTCCTGGGAAGAGGCGCGAATGTATCTTGAGGGTCTGCCAGGTGGCGGAGGACTTAACATCGCGCACGAAGCGGTTGACCGCCACGCCGCGGGCGCGCTCCGCGACAAGGCGGCCATCAGGTGGCTGGGCAAAGACGGCTCGGTCAAAGATTTCAGCTTCGCGCAACTGCGCGACCTGACCAACCGCTTCGCCAATGCGCTCGGCAGTCTGGGCATAGGCAAGGGCGACCGGGTCTACGCGCTGATGGGCCGCGTCCCCGAGCTTTACGTCGCCGCTCTAGGCGCGCTCAAAAACCGCAGCGTCTTTTGTCCGCTATTCTCCGCATTCGGCCCCGAACCGATCAGAGCGCGAGTCAACATCGGCGGCGCGAAGGTCCTGGTGACCACCGAATCGCTCTACCAACGCAAGGTGGCGAAGATTCGCAATGAACTGTCTTCGCTAGAACACGTGTTTCTCGTGGGCGAAACCGGAGCGCACACACCCGGCGCGCTCGATTTCCACCGGCTGATGGGCGAAGCGAGCGATCAGTTCACCATCGAACCGACGGCTCCCGAAGACATCGCCTTGCTGCACTTCACCAGCGGGACCACGGGCGCGCCCAAAGGCGCGGTTCACGTTCACGAGGCCGTCGTCGCTCATCACATCACCGGCAAACTCGCGTTGGATCTCTACCCTGACGACGTTTTCTGGTGCACGGCCGATCCGGGATGGGTGACCGGAACTTCATACGGCGTCATCGCGCCGCTTACCAACGGCGTGACGATGATCGTCGACGAAGCGGAATTCGACGCCGAGCGCTGGTACGGCATCCTGCAGAACCAGAAGGTCAACGTCTGGTACACCGCGCCGACCGCGATTCGGATGCTGATGAAGGCGGGCGAGGAGATCGCGCGCAAATACGACCTGAGCGCGCTCCGTTTTCTGGCCAGCGTCGGCGAGCCGCTCAACCCGGAGGCGGTGGTGTGGGGGGAGAAAGCGCTCGGATCGCCGTTTCACGACAACTGGTGGCAGACGGAAACGGGCGGGATCATGATCGCCAACTACGCCGCCATGGACGTTCGCCCGGGCTCGATGGGCAAACCTCTGCCCGGCATCGAAGCCGGGGTCGTGCGAAAAACCAAAGAGGGAGATGTCGAAGAGATCACCGAGCCTGACGCGCAAGGCGAATTGGCGTTGCGTCCGGGTTGGCCATCGATGTTTCGCGCTTATTTGAACGAGCCTGAACGCTACCGAAAGTGCTTTGCCGGCGGCTGGTACCTGACCGGTGATCTGGCGAAGAAAGATGAAGACGGTTATTTCTGGTTCGTAGGCCGCAAGGATGATGTGATCAAGACCTCCGGACACCTGATCGGCCCGTTCGAGGTCGAAAGCATTTTGATGGAGCACCCGGCGGTCGCCGAGGCCGGAGTGATCGGCAAACCCGATCCTGTGGCGATGGAAGTGGTCAAGGCGTTTATATCGCTCAAACAAGGATTTCAACCGGCTGACGAACTCCGGCGAGAGTTGCTGGCGTTTGCGCGCACGCGGCTGGGCGCGGTCGTGGCGCCGAAGGAGATCGAGTTCAGAGACAGGCTGCCGCGCACGCGCAGTGGAAAGATAATGCGGCGATTGCTCAAAGCGCAGGAACTCGGATTGCCGATTGGCGACACCTCAACGCTGGAAGAGAGTTAGAGGGTTCGCCGTAATCGTTGTTTAAGCGACAAAGGAGGTTGAGATGAAAAGCGGCGTAATGTTGAGAATTATCATCGCAATAATGTGTGGCTCCGTTTTCGCCCTTTTATATATTCAATTTCTCCCGCCCGGCAAGGGGACTATGAAAAGCGCAGGAGCCCTCGAAGAAATAAGAAAGGATCAGACCGTGAAACCGAAGATTCCACAATCGTTAAAATTAGAGCATGAAGAGCTACACGCGGAACTCGCCAAAGCAGTTAAGGCGGGAGGCGCCACTGGGAGCGCGGCGGAGATTGTTGCAAAGCTTTTGCATCCTCATTTTGTCAAAGAGGAGGAATATGCCCTACCCCCACTTGGATTGATGTCTCTGTTAGCGGAAGGAAAAGTGACCCCTGAGATGGAAGGCGTCCTCGAGATGACGGATAAGTTGAAGGTGGAGCTTCCCAGGATGCTTGAAGAGCACCACAACATCGTTGAAGCGCTCAAGAAGCTTTCCGCCGCGGCGGAAAAGGAAAAAAAGACCGAGTATGTCCGCTTCGCTGAGAAATTGATGTTGCACGCGCGGAATGAAGAGGAAGTTTTATACCCCGCCGCGATCTTGGTTGGTGAATATATAAAGCTGAAGCTCAATAAATAAACGGGACTACTGCCATGGATGTCGTTGCCACCGTAGAAAATCAAGGTTTGAAGCGCGATCACGCATTGACGCTCTTGCGCGAGATGCTACGCATTCGCCGCTTTGAAGAAAAGTGCGCCGAACTGTACAGCCTCGGCAAGATTCGAGGCTTTTTGCACCTCTACATCGGCGAAGAGGCGGTGGCGGCCGGCGCGATGCAAGCGCTTACGCCCGAGGACGCGATCGTCACGACTTATCGCGAGCACGGCCACGCGCTGGCGCGCGGCGTTCCGATGGGCGCGGTGATGGCCG
>WNFU01002148.1_pt1 | contig 64388 bp, 66 predicted proteins | sample 5400121 | NCBI WGS metagenome assembly WNFU01 (sample SAMN13153360, study PRJNA577476) | soil metagenome | isolation source: 100 cm soil or saprolite under grassland replicate 1 | place: USA:California | collected 2016-06-15 | reverse complement strand
CTCGTCGCGAGAGTGATCGAGCGCGCGTCGAGCGCATCGAAGAGCGCCCCGCTGGTAAAGCCGTCGTCTGGGAACAAGACAGACGAGATCGCGAGCAGGTCCTCCTCTGACAAGAGCTTGGTCAGGGGTTCGCGGATCCGAGCGAGCATCGCCTCGCCCATCGCGCGATCGCACTCGGGAAGCAGCAGGTAGAGGCTCGTTCCGCCCGGCCAGACTCTGTCCACGCGCCGGAGCAGCGAGCTGACCGTACGCGCCACCTCCTCCCTTCCGTTCGAACCTCCATTCTCGGCGTGCCCGCAGGGAATGCGGACGAGGACGAAGGGGTGCCCGAACCGCCGGCTCCGGCTCAACTCGACCTGAAGCTCTTCGGGCGGGCTCCAGGTCACGGTCCGGCGCCGCGCGTCGACCCTGCGCAGTGGTGCCCGGCTCGGCCGTCTAAGCGGCCTGAGGAGGACACGAAGGTGGGCGCGAACGACCTGGCGAGACGAAGGGACCAGCGCGAGCGCTGCGCCCTCTGCGCCGTTCTTTCTGCTTGGGGTAGGGCCCGCAGGCGCCGCCCCATTTCCATTTTGATCCGTACCGTTGAAGCTCAACACGTCGACCTCCCTCTCTGAGCGCTTTCCCTCTGCCCGGAGCTCGGCTCCGGGCAGCGTCCGACGGCGGGGAGGCCGCTATCCGGGACGCTTGAGGTGAAACGCCAGATCGGGCGGCCGCAGCGCGGCCACGCTCACCGGGAGTACTTCACCGAGCAGCCCCGCGAAGGCAAGCGCGAACAGCGCAGCCAAGACGCCGAGCGCCGACGAGCCCGTCCCTCCGACGCCGCCGGGGGCCGGATTGGCCGGGGCGGAGGGATGGTGCGGCGCCGGTAGCCGAGGTAGATCGGGAGCTGCCGGAGCGGGGTGATCGTTGCCCGGGTTCTCGGGCACCGGAGTCAGATCGGACCGACGGTCGGTGGCAGCCGAACTGATGCCGATGAACTCTTCGATCGTCGTGCCCTGCGACGGGGAGTACAGAGCGCTCGGCAGCGGTTCGCCGATCACCACGATTGAGTCCGTGGGTCCGGAGCCGGCCGCCGGCGGAAGCGGAGTGTCGGGTGGCGTTTCCGTCGTCGGGATCGGCTCGGTGATCGGCGTGATCGGCTCGGGCGCAGGCGTCGGCTCGGTGGGGGGAGCCGTAGCCGCCGGGTCCATCGTCGGGGTCGGGTCGGTGACCGGCGTGATCGGCTCGGGCGTCGGCGTGGGCTCTGGGGGCGGGGCCGTAGCCTCCGGGTCAGTCGTCGGGGTCGGGTCGGTGGGCTCCGTTCCGGCGGAGGTGTCCGCCGGCTCGGTGGCGGTCGACGTGCCCTCGTCGGCAATAGTCCCGACGGAATCGCCACTGCCAGCGTCCGTGGAAGCGACGTCTTCGGTCGTGGTGTCCGTATCGGCTACCGCCTCGATCGTCGCTACGGAATCCGCTAGCTCCTCTGCTCGGGCTTCCGCTGCGAAACCGAAGATCCAGAGAAGCGCGACGCTGAACGCAACCGTCGTCCAGCGACCCAACCTGGGCACGCTCGCGCCACTAGCAGCCTCTCGCGAAACGGATGCCAAACTTGGCAACAGGTCCTTCCCCCGCCCCTAAAGCATTGATGGTGGGCTCTCGCCCGGAGTGCAGGACCGTGTTACCAGGTCCTTCACGGACTTGTCAATGTTCGCCTCATTTCCCTAACGTGGGCGCGGCCAGCCTGGGTCGCCCCGATGCAACCTGGGTGCCGTAGAGGCGGATCTCATGGTCAACCTGAGCCTTAGAGTTAGCCGGTGAAGGCCACTTCTGAAAGGCTTTTCGCCGAACATTTCGACGTGCATGAAAGTCAAGTAGAACTTGAGGGTCATCCGCAGGCCGGCGGGACGACTTCCAAGGCACGCCGCCCGTATACTGCCCCACCGATGAATCTCCCCAGGTGAGTGGAGAGACGCGGGAGGGAGCGAAGTTGTTGCGGCGAGGGGTCAAGCGGACGGATCCACAGTCCGGAACGGGGGCGCAATCCGCGTCTTTATTCGCGCGCGGGGCTGCGGCGTGGAGCACGGCGAGGGCCCGCCTCGGCGTGCTCTCGGGGCGCGTCCTCTCGAGCACCGGACGACGGCGCCCGTCTGGGCGGGGCGAGCTCCGCATGACGAAGGCCGAGCTCTACAAGGAAGCGAGGCGGCTCGGCGTACCCGGGCGTTCGAAGATGGACAGCGGCCAGCTCGCCGAGGCGGTCCGTCGAGCGCACGAGAGAAGCTGGTCTTCGAACTTCGCCGATCGTCGGCTGGCCGGTGTCGCCCTCGTGTCTCGCCCAGTCCGGGCGCTCCGAGCTCTCAGCCCCGCGGTCGCCGGCCGCATGGTCTCCGCTCTGCGAGCGCTGCCGACCCGATCGTTCATCTTGACGCTCATCATGCTCGCCGCAGGAGGGCTCGGGCTGACGTTGGCCTATGCTGTCGCGCCCGGAGAAGACCTCGACGCGCCGGTGCTTCGCGCGAGCCGAACGCTTCGGACCGAGACGGTCACCGGGCCCGGTGGGACCACTACCTTCGTGGTGACGAAGACGAAGCAAGGAAAGATAAAGCGCGTACCTGTCCGGGTCCTTCGCACCGTAACGGGGCCTGGCGGGACGCGAACCATGGCCGTGGCGGTGGCCGGCCCGGCGATCACGCAGACGCAAGTTCGCAAGACGACGGAGACCCAGGTCGTCACGCAGATTCAGCCGGTGACCGAGGTAGTGACAAACGTCGTCACCCAGTCGGAGACAGTCGTCGCGACGACCACCGTCTTCATCGAGGTGACCACAACGCTGCCCCCGCCTCCACCTCCGCCCTAGAAGGGTTTGAAGAGGTCGATTGTCCGCCGGGTCAGCCGCGGACGTTCTCTCGGTTTCCACCGATCGTTCGCCACCTTTTTACACGAACGGCGACTACAATTTCTCTTGCAGCCCGGCCGTCGGGGTAACCCCTAAAAGATGAGCACCGGCGTCCTGGTCGAAGTTCACAATCGACATATGGAGTCGTTCTTGATCTTCCGACAAGCTCTTGTCGAAGCGGAATCTGCTCCCGGCAGTGCTCTTCCCGGGGCGCGTGAAGAGGAGACCGCGCGCGAGGTCCAGACTGAGACGAGTAGCAAGCTGGGAGCCCTCCTTGTCATGCTCGCTCCGTTCGCGGTCGCCGCTTGGGTGGCGATCGGATTCTTGGTCTACCGACTCCTCACCTGACCGCGGCCGGCTCCTCGGCTTCTCCTTCGCTAGCGCGACCTCTGCCGTCTGCGCGCCCCTTCGTGCTCGGTTGGGGGAATGAGCACCGGCCGGTAAGCGTTTTACTTCATGCGGGGGTGCTGCCGGCGGACTTCTGTCTGCTGGTTTTGGGCCGCTGCAAACACGAAGGAGGAATCTCTTTGAAACATGTCCATCCCGGGCTCACGCCTACGACCGTCCGCTGCACGTCGTGCGGGAACGCTTTCACGACCCGTTCGACGCGGAGCGAGATCGTTGTCGACGTCTGCTCCAACTGTCACCCCGCCTACACCGGCGTCGAGCGCGCAACGCGGAGCGGCAGCCGTATCGAGCGCTTCGAGCGGCGCCGCCAGCTCGCAGCTCGACCCTAGACCCGAAGAAAGAAGTGATGAACCTGACCAACGTTCTTGAAGTACCTCACCGCACCTTCCTCGACGAAGCCGAGGAGCGCGGAACAATTGAAGAAGGATCGCTCGACGCGTTCGCGCTCGAGCACGATCTCGAGGACGAGGAGCTTGCCGCCCTTCGCCAAGAGCTCGACGAGCGCGACGTCGAGATCGTCGAGCCGGTCCAGCCCGCCCTGACTCGGGCCACCGAGCTTGCGACGACCGACGGGTTGGCCCTGTTCATGAACAGGGCGGGCCGCTATCCCCTGCTCACTGCGGCGGAAGAGGTTGCGCTCGCCAAGCGAGTCGAGCTCGGAGACGCTGCAGCGAAGGAGCGGATGATCAACTCGAATCTGCGCCTGGTCATCTCGATCGCCAAGCGCTATCAGGGGCACGACCTGCCGCTGCTCGACCTGATCCAGGAGGGTGTGATCGGGCTGAACCGCGCCGTCGAGAAGTTCGACTGGCGTCGCGGCTTCAAGTTCTCGACCTACGCCACTTGGTGGATCCGACAGGCGTGCCAGCGCGCGCTTTCGGGTCAGTCCGCGACGATCCGGGTGCCGACTCACGTCAACGAGCGGCGGGCGAAGATCGCGCGCGCGGCGCGTCGGCTCCGGACCGAGCTCGGGCGCGAGCCAACGCGGGAGGAGCTCGCGGAAGCGGCCGCCCTCTCGCTGCAGCACGTCGAGGAGGCGCTCGACGCCGCCGAGGCGCCGGTCTCGCTGAACCAGCGGGTCGGCTCGGAGGACGACGGCGAGCTGGGCGAGCTCTTCAGCGACCCGAGCGCCGGCGATCCGGCGGAGGAGGCGACAGCGTCACTGGAGCGTCAGGAGGTTCGCCGCGCCGTAGCCGCGCTTCCCGAGCCCGAGCGGCGGGTGCTCGAGCTTCGCTTCGGCTTCGACGGCGAGACCGCCTCTCTCGAGGCGATCGGCAAAGAGCTCGGCCTCAGCCGGGAGCGGATCCGCCAGCTCGAAGATACCGCGCTCGAGCGACTTGCCGAGGAGCTGGACCTGGCGCAAGCGGCCTAGGGGATAGGATCGGACTCATGGAACCCGACCGCGCCCGGGAGCTGCTGGCCGCCGAGCGTGAGCGCATCGAGCGCGTTCTCCCCGGCCTCCGCCGAGAGGACGTCGGAGAGCTCGCCGACCAGGACGAACCCGCCGACCAGGCCTCGGATCTTTACGAGAACGAGCTGGACGAGGGTCTTGCAGAGCAGCTACGCGAGGCCCTCGCGGCCGTCGAGCGCGCCGAGGCCCGCCTCGCCGCCGGCACGTACGGCCTTTCAGTCGAGAGCGGCCGACCGATTCCGGACGAGCGGCTCGAGGCCATTCCAACGGCTGAGCGGACGGCTGAAGAGCAGGAGCGGTACGACCGCCACCGGGGCTGATCCTGCCAGGGAGGGACGAGATCGAACGACGCAAGCTTGGAAGCCAGGGCCTCGAGGTCTCGCAGATCGGCCTCGGCTGCATGGGCATGTCCGAGTTCTACGGCCGTACCGACGAAGGCGAGGCAATCGCCACGATCCGGCGCGCCCTCGACCTCGGTGTGACCTTCCTCGACACGGCGGACATCTACGGGCCGTTCACGAACGAGAAGCTCGTCGGCCGGGTGATCGCCGGCCGGCGCAGCGACGTTGAGGTCGCCACGAAGTTCGGGAACCTCGGCGGCGAGAAGGGCGAGCGGCTCGGCATCCGCGGCGATGCCGAGTACGTGCGGCAGGCCTGCGACGCGTCTCTCGAACGGCTCGGAGTCGACCACATCGATCTCTACTACCAGCACCGGGTGGATCCCAACACCCCGATCGAGGAGACCGTCGGCGCGATGGCGGAGCTCGTCGAGGCGGGCAAGGTTCGCTATCTCGGCCTATCCGAAGCGGCCCCGGAGACGATTCGCCGCGCCCACGCCGTTCACCCGATCACCGCGCTCCAAACCGAGTACTCGCTTTGGAGCCGCGATCCCGAGGACGAGGTCCTCCCCACTGTGCGTGAGCTCGGAATCGGCTTCGTCGCCTATAGCCCGCTCGGACGCGGCTTCCTCTCGGGGCGGATCCGCTCGGTGGACGATCTCGATCCCGACGATTTTCGCCGCAACCATCCCCGCTTTCGCGGAGAGAATTTCGAGCGCAATCTCGAGCTCGTCGCGCGCGTACACGAGATCGCGGGCGAGAAGAGCGTCAGCTCGGCACAGCTCGCCCTTGCCTGGGTGCTCCACCAGGGCGACGACATCGTCCCGATCCCGGGCACCAAGCACGTCCGCTACCTCGAGGAGAACGTCGCCGCCGTGGACGTCGAACTCACCGCCGGCGAGCTGGGCCGCATCGAGGAGGCGTTCCCCAAGGGCGCGACTGCCGGGGAGCGCTACGCGGACATGTCGAGCGTCAACATCTGACCGGCCCGCGCGGGCTGATTGGCGTCTACCCGTCGGTCCGCGATCGAGCTGCCGCCACATCTGACTTGGCGGGAGCCGTGGCGGTTCGGGGAACCCCCGCGGCGGCGTACGCATCTTCCTCGTCGAGGGTCTCGTGCTCGAGCAGCGCGTTCGCAAGGGAATCGAGCTGGCTGCGATTCTGCTGCAGCAACGAAACGACCTCCTGGTGGAATTCATCGATGATGCGGCGCACCTCGTCGTCGACAAGTTGCTGTGTATGCGGCGAGACCTCGGCGACACCCGGCAGGAGCGGACCTGAGCCGTCGCGGGGTATCACCGCGACAGGGCCGATCGCCGAGCTCATGCCCCAGCGGCCGACCATCTGGCGGGCGATCTCCGTCAGCTGCTGGATGTCCGACTCCGCGCCGGTACTCGTCTCGCCGAAGACGACCTCTTCCGCGGCACGCCCACCGAGCGCGACCTTGATCCGAGCGTGGACCTCGGGCTCGCGGTAGTTGAAGCGGTCGCTTTCGGGCGCGGCGAACGTGACGCCGAGGGCCACCCCGCGGGGGATAATCGAGACTTTGCGCACCGGATCGGCGCCCTCGGTGAGCATGCCGACGATCGCGTGGCCGCCCTCGTGGTAGGCGGTCCGACGCCGGTCCTCCAAGCTCATCATCACCTGTCGCTCCGCGCCGAGCACGATTCGCTCGAGCGCGTCGCTGAAATCGGATTCCCCGACGGCCTGGTGAGTCCGCCGCGCGGCCAGCAGCGCAGCCTCATTGACGAGATTCGCGAGATCCGCGCCGACCATGCCGGGTGTTGTGGCCGCGATCCTGCCGAGGTCGATGTCGGGCGCAAGGGGCACGCTCCGTGTGTGCACCTTGAGGATCGCCTCGCGGCCGGCACGGTCGGGCGGCTGCACGGCGATCCTGCGGTCGAAGCGGCCGGGTCGGAGCAGGGCCGGATCGAGTACGTCGGGCCGATTGGTCGCTCCGATGACGATCACGTTCGTGGAGGAGTCGAAGCCGTCCATCTCGGTCAGAATCTGGTTCAGCGTCTGCTCGCGTTCGTCGTTGCCACCGCTGAAGCCGGCGTAACCGGACGTGCGTGACCGGCCGACGGCGTCGAGCTCGTCGATGAAGACGATCGCCGGGGAGGCCTCCTTCGCCTGCGTGAAAAGGTCGCGCACGCGCGATGCGCCGACGCCAACGATCGCCTCGACGAACTCGGACGCCGCCATCGAGAAGAACGGGACGTCCGCCTCGCCCGCGACCGCCCGCGCGAGCAGCGTCTTGCCGGTGCCGGGCAGACCCGAGAGCAGCACGCCGTGCGGTATCCGTCCCCCGAGCTTTCGGTACTTCTCGGGATGGCGCAGGAAGTCGACGACCTCCGTCAGCTCCGCCTTCGCCTCATCGATCCCCGCCACGTCCGCGAACGTGACGCGGTCGCCAGACGGCTGGTACCTGCGCGCGCGCGAACGGCCGAACGATCCGAGAGCGTTCTGGACGTTGCCGGCACGCCGCAGCAGCCAGAACAGCAGGAAGACGAAGAGGATCGTCGGCCCGAAGCCGAGCAACAGGTTCTGCCACCACGGCGCTCCAGTATCCAGTGGTTGGGCGTTGACGACCACTTCATTCTCCTCGAGCAGGCTTGTCAGGGCGTCGTTATTGGCGAACGCGGGAATCTCGGTCTCGAAGAGCGTCGTCGGCTTCGACCCTGCGTAGGCCACCTTCTGGTTGAACGTGCCCTGGATCGCGGTGCCCTTCGACGTGATCTCCTTGACGTGCCCCACGGTCACCTGCTGCAGAAAGAACGGGCTGTAGGGAACGCGGACGCGGGACGGCGGCTGCGTCGCCCGTGAGCCAAGGTAGAAGTTGAGGGCCAGAAGCGCGAGGAAGAAAACGATCCAGGCTCGACTCGGGCGAAAGCGGGGCCGCTGCGGCGGCGGCCGCGATCCGCGCGGAGCCGGCGGCGCGCTCGCGCTCGTCTGCCGATCCTCGCGCACTTCGGTCACCGCAGCGGGCTCAGAGCCTCCACCATGCTCCCGTGAGGGTAGCGCTCGCAGCAACGAGTTGATCCCGGGCCCAGTTATTCGCATCGCCCCGTAGCCGAGACGGTTGACGGAGACAGAACCGCCGAGTGAGAACGTACCGGCAGCACTTGCGCTGACGGTCATTTCCCGGCGTTCGCGTAGCCGCCCTGCCACCAAGCGGTGACCAGGAGCTCGCGCCAAGTAGCCAGTCCCTGCGCGAGCCAGTCGCTCGGATGAGACCTCGACCGGTTACCGCGGTACGACACGTTCGGCATCCTCGCGCATGAGAAGTCCGACAAGCCGCCCGTCGGACGTGGTCACGGGCAGGTTGCTCAGGTTCTGCTCGTGCATTCGCTTGACCATCGCCTCAAGTCGCGCACTCGGCCTCACCGTGCTTGGCCCGGGCGTCATCGCGTCTCCGACGCTCTGCTCCTGGCCGCCAAGCGCGCTGCGGCCCAGCCGACCGATGACGATGCCCGCCTCGTCGACGACGAAGCAGGTATCCCAGCCTGCCTTCTCGACTCGCTGGCAGACGTGTCGCAGAGGCTCGTCGAGGCGGCACGTGGGAACGTCGGAGCGAACGTGCGCGCCGGCTCGGGTCTCTGTTCCGGCCCGGCCGTTCAGCGGGAGGTTGAACGAGCCCCAGTCGACCTTACCGGCGGCGTAGTCGTAGACGCGGGTGAAGCCGAGCGTTGCGAGCCGCGCCGCGGCTCGTGGGCTCATGTCTCACTGGTAGTCGTAGCAATAGACGATCACCGTACGCCCGCGGTCGAGCAGCCGCGTGCCCTGCTCGTTCAGCTCCTTGAGGGGGATGTTGATCGCGCCGGCAATGTGCTCATCCTCGTATTCGGACGCTGGCAGCACTTCGACGACGTGGGCGGCCTCTTCGGCGACGAGCCGCTGCACCTCGTCGCGGTCGATCGAAATGGGCATCGGTCCTCCCTTTTTGTCGGTCGCGTAGCCAATCGCCAAGCGCGATTACGGAGCTCGCTCGCCCACTTCCAGCGCGTCGGTCGTCGTGACCTTGCCGGCGAACAGGAAGGCCGTCTGGCGCAGCGACGACTCCAGGTCGAAGGGTTCGATGGCCGAGACGGCATCGCGAGGGATGATCACGTCGTACCAGCGCAGCGCCGCGCTCGCTGCCGTGTAGTGGACGCAGATGTTCGCCACGGTGCCGCAGATCACGAGTGTGTCGACGCGCCACAGGCGAAGGAAGTGATCGAGCGGGGTTCCGTAGAAGGCGTCGTAGCGGACCTTCTGGATCACGAGCTCGTCCTCGCGGGGCGCAAGCTCCTCCACGATCTGCCAGCCCCACGTACCGCGCCGGACGTGCTCTCCCCAGATCTTCCATTCGGGGTCGCCCTCGTCATGCGTGTCCTGGCTGAACACGACCTTCATCCGGGCTTGCCGCGCGCGCTCGAGCAGATGGGCGATCCGCGGGAGCGTCGCCTCGGCGTCCGGTACGACAAGGGTGCCGCCCTCCTTGACGAAGTCGTTCTGCATATCGATCACGAGCAGCGCGGCGCGCGAGGGATCGACAGACACGCTCTCGTACACCTCGTACTCCGGAACTTCGACTGTGCGCGCCATCTTCAGAAAATAGCGATCGCGGGGATCGCATCTGTCGAGCCGGCATTGTGACTTCCCTCAGGGTTTGCGCGCCAACCCGCGGGTGTGAATCTCAGCGAAAGGAGGCCATTGTCCGCAACCGACGAGCCGATCAGTTTCGAGCAGCACATCAAGCCGCCCTTTCGGGAGCACGACCGTCAGTCGATGAAACGGGCGTTCGACCTTTGGTCACACGACGACGTCGCCCTGAATAGCGAGGCCATACTCGGGCGTCTTCGCGAAGGCACGATGCCCTGCGACGGCGCCTGGCCAGACGAGCCAGCCGCTCTGTTTCAGAGCTGGGTCGAGGGAGGAACGCCCGCCTAAACGTCCTCCGACAGGCCTGCCCTAGAGGGCCTTGCGGGCCTTGATGATCGCGCTATGCATGCCGTCGCCAACCTCGTGCGCGAACTCGACGGCCACGTCCTCGAAGCCCGCCGCCTCGAGGCCGGCCTCGTACTCGCCCTTCGAGAGCGCACCCGCGATGCAACCGACGTAGCTGCCGCGCTCGGCTCGCTCTGAAGCGCTCAGGCGATCCTCGGCGACGATATCGCTGATCCCGATCCGCCCGGCCGGCCGCAGGACACGCGCCATCTCGATGAAGACGGCGGGCTTGTCCACCGAGAGGTTGATCACGCAGTTCGAAATGATCACGTCCACGGACGCTGCCGGCAGCGGGACGGCCTCGATCACGCCCTTCAGAAAGTGGACATTGGTCACGCCCGCGTCACGAGCGTTTGCCTGGGCCAAACCCAGCATTTCGTCCGTCATGTCGAGGCCGTAGGCGATCCCGCCCGGCCCGACGCGCTTCGCCGAGAGGATGACGTCGATGCCTCCGCCGGAGCCGAGGTCGAGCACGGTCTCCCCTTCGTTCAGCTCGGCGACGGCCGTCGGGTTTCCGCAGCCGAGGCTGGCAAGCGTCGCTGCCTCCGGAAGTTCACCGCGCTCTTCGATCGTGTAGGCAGCGCGGACGACCTCTTCGGTCGCCGCCTCTGCGGTGCAGCAGGAGTCGGCGCAGCAGGTGGCCGCAGATCCCGCAGCCGCTGCGAGCGCCGCTTCAGCGTACCGCCGACGAACCTGGTCGCGCACCGCGTCTGGACTCTGGGTGCTCATCGAACCACCTCCGGAAACTCGACGAGGCCGGCAAGCCGCGCTCCGGCCTCAGGATTGAGAGAGAAGTACGCCCACTTGCCTCGCTGCTCGCGGTCGAGGAGGCCCGCGTCCGTCAGCCTCTTCAGGTGATGGCTGACGGTCGCCTGGGCCAGGCTGAGAGCCGGCATGAACTCACACGCGCAAACCGGCGCATCGCTGGTCGCGAGCAGGTTGACGATTCTCACGCGTGCCGGGTCGGCCAACGCCTTGAAGAGGGCGGCCGTCGCCTCTGCTTCGTTTTCCGAGAGCGTCGGGGCGTCGAGCGGTTGGCAACAGGCAATCAGCTCGAGGGATGTCATATCGATGATCATCGTATCGATGGATCTCGATATGTCAAGTTTGCAGCCCGAGCCGTGTGAGATCATCGAGCAATGACGGAGACACCGGGAGCGACGGCGGCGGCACGGGGGCCGATCGGCGAGACCCGCTCCATTGGCCTCTCGATCCTCTGGTTCATCCTGACGATCGGGATCTACGGGTTCTACTGGGTCTACAAGACCCACGAGGAGATCAAGCGCTATTCCGGCAACGGCATCGGCGGCGTCATCGGCCTCGTCATCTACATCGTCATCTCGCCGGTGACCTTCTTCGTCATCCCCTCCGAGGTCAGGTACATGTACGAGGATCTCGACGGCGGCAAAAGCCCGGTCCGCGGGATCCACGGCCTCTGGATCCTGCTCCCGCTCATCGGCCCGATCATCTGGTTCGTGCAGGTGCAGGGAGCGCTCAACCGTTACTGGGAATCGAAAGGCGCGCCCCCGCCATAGCGGCGGTCAGCTCAGGAACTCGGCCAACCGCTCGGCCTCGTCGTCGACCTGCTTGCGAGCCTCGCGCGACAGCCGCTCGAAGGGCTCGAGTTCGACTCGGCCGCGGTCGACCTTCCAGATGCCCGCCGCCTGGCCGTCGACGAGGAAGGTCTGCAGCGAGTGCGGTGTCTTCGTGTTGAAGACCTTCGCCCGATGCCGTTCCGGGAGGATCTGCGTCCGGCGCGCGTGCGCGAGGTGAGTTGCATCCCACGCGGGCAGGAACCGCGGCGGCGCAGGGGTTTCCGGGTCCGGGAGCGGAGCTCGGGGCAGGTCGAGGAGCTCCGCGCCCGCCTCGTCCAGGAAGCGCCGGAGGCGCATCCGCTCCACGGTTGGAGCAAGCGCTCGCGGCGGGAGACCGGCCCAGTTCGCGGCGTCCTTCAACGAAGCCGGGCCGAACGCGCCCAGATAGCGGCGCACGAGATGCTCCAGGCCTTCGTCCTCCGTCGCCTCGGACGGGCCGAGCCACCTTTCCGCCGTCGCGTAGAGGTCGGCTCGCGGCCGCTCCCAGGTTCCAGAAGGAGGCGCGCGCAAGAGGTCCACCCACATGCCGACGCCGTTCCAGGTGGAGCTGTCCAGGCCGAGCTCTTCGACGAGCTCCCGCCGCCACCGCGGACCATCCTCGAGGAGGGACGCCACCCGCCGCGCCACGGCCGGCACCTTCTTCATGTCGACCCGCCTCGCGTGAGCCTGCATCCACGACTTACGCCGGAGCGTCCTGACTCCCTCGGTGAACAAGGGGTAGTCGCGCGCGGACACCGTGTGGATCGTGACGCGCATCACCGTCGCCTGGACGACGCTGCGCCGTTCGAGCGCACGCGTCAGGTCGCCCCGCTCGAACCCCGCCAGCCGAGACCATAGACCGATGTAGCCCGAGCGCGCGTCTTGCGTCTGCAGGCCGCCGACGCGCTCGACAGCGCGAGGGATCGGCAGCTCGGCTCGCTCGAGGAGAAGCTGCCGGGCGAGCAGCGCACGGTTCAGCTCCCTCACCGTGAGGATGCGCTCGGCCACACTGAAGTCATACATGGGCCGCGCGCGCTCCGGGTATGCCCGGGGCGTGCGGGACGACAGGAGTCGCAGCAAGGAGGAGCTCGACCAGGAATGGAGCGAGCTCGTCGAGGAGCATCGGCTCGCCATGCCGGGCACGCAGGTGCTCTTCGCCTTCCTCCTCGTCCTCCCGTTCCAGCAGCGCTTCCGTGAGCTGACCGATCACCAGGTCTACGTCTATTACTCGGCGCTCCTGTGCGCCGCGATCGCGATCATCCTCCTGATCACGCCGACCGCCGCCCACCGGATGCTCTGGCGCCACGGGGAGAAGGAAGCGCTGCTCAGGGTCTCCACCTTCACGGCGATCGCCGCGACAGCCTTTCTCGCCGCCGGCATGTCCGCCTCCGTCTACCTCATCACCGATGTTCTCTTCGGCGAGCCCGCGACAACGGTCGTGACGGCCGTCCTGGGAGGCCTCTTCATCGGGTTCTGGTACGGCCTCCCGCTGGTGCGACGCCTGCGCGGTTGAGCTCGTTCTGGAGCAAGGAAAGCGCGGCTTCAAGCCGTATGCGGTTGCGGGGCGAGTTCAGCCACCCGCTTGCGCCGGACGGGTGTGGAAGCGGGACGGCAAGCGCGTCCCCGAGCTCGAACTGCGATCCGATGCAGTCGTCTAGGCGTGAGATGCCGAGCACGCGCTTGATGGCGAGGCCTCCCACCGGCACGATCACGGCCGGCCTGAGCAGGCGCAGCTCCCAGTCGAGCCAGAAGCGACAGAGCTCGATCTCCCGGGGGGTCGCGGGCCTGTCTCCGCGGCCCGAGGGATGTCTGCCCGGGTAGCAGCGCGTCACGGAGACGCAGTAGAAGGTGCCGTAAAACTCCTCCTCGTCGAGCTCGAGCCAGCGGCGCAGCGTCTGGCCCGCTCGCCCCCGCCAGGGCCGCCTCTCCTGGGCCTCGACCACGCCGGGCGCCTGACCGACGATCATCGCCCGCTGGCCGTCATGGCCTTCGAGCACCGGGAGTGACGCGAGCGGGTAGCCCTCCTCGGCGCAGGCTCGGCAGACACGGTTGTCGCGCTGGAGCGAGGCGAGGGAGCGATACGAGCGTTTGCGCCGCGTCACCCGGGTAGGTTAGGCCGGTGCTGGGGCCGCCTGACCCGTTACTTCTTGCGGTTGACCGCGGCGAGCAACTGGCGCTTGTTCATGCTTGAGCGGCCCTTGACGTTCAGGCGCTTCGCCTGGTTGTAGAGCTGCTCCTTCGTCTGGCCCTTCGGCCGCGTCGTGCCTGACCGGAGACCACCGCGACGGCCCGAGGAGATGTCGCGCGTCGAGGATCGCGAGGCGGTGCGGGCTTCGCCCGACCGCGCGCGCTCCTTGTTGACCGTCCGGGCAGCGATCTCCTCCGCACGATCGGTGGAGGCGCCCCTCTCCCTTGCGCTGTCCTTGATGTGCTCGTACTGGCGGGCGCGTTTGGTGCCCTTCTTTACTCCACGAGGTGGCATGCATGCCCCTTTCCTATGCCGTTTTCCAGCTTGTACCGCCGTCCTGGAGCACTAAACGCAGGCGCTACCATGGTCGCGGCGCGGAGAGGTGTCCGAGCTGGCCTAAGGAGCGCGACTGGAAATCGCGTACCCGGCGAAAGTTGGGTCGCGGGTTCGAATCCCGCCCTCTCCGCCTGTTGGCTCGGTCCTAGCCGGTCGCCTCGACCAGGAAGGCGACCAGGTCGGCGAGCTGCTTCTCGTCGAGCTGCTCGCCGAACGTCTGGGGCATGATCCCCGGCTGGTAGCCGGTCGCGACCTCCGCGTTCGGATCGACGATCGACTCGTGGATGAAGGCGGCGTCCTTGCCCTTGAGGACCTCGTCGAGGTTCGGCCCGATGGTTTGCGTGGCGCCGGCTTCCTTCAGGGTGTGGCAGGTCGCGCACGGGGGCTGCGCCGTCGTGGTGAAGATCTCCTTCCCCGCCACTGGGTCGCCGGCAGGCTGCTGGCCGGTCCCGGTCCCGGTCGGGCTCGTGGCGGCGGTGGTCGGCGGTTGATTCGTCACTCCCGCCGACTCGCCACCTTCGCTCTCGAAGTGGTGGCTCTCCCCCAGCACCGCAACCGCGGTGAGCATCCCGACGACCAGAAGCGCCGAGACGAGCACGAAGACCCGAAGAGAACGACCGGGAAAGTCCGGTCTCCGCCGCGGGACCACGATGGAGACGAAGAGACTGAAGCCGACGAGGGCCGCGGCGACGATCCCGATGATGACGTCGTTCCGGTTCACGAGGCGGGCATACGATAACCACGTGCGCCGCTCGGGTCTCTACTTCGCCGCGGGCGCACTCCTCCTCCTGGCCGTTTTGCTCGCGGCCGCAGGCGTCGGCGACCGCCCCGGGGCCCTCTCCGACTGGCAAGCGCTCGTACTCGGAATCGTGCAGGGCCTGACCGAGCTGCTGCCGATCTCGTCCTCGGGACACCTGATCCTCGTCCCTTGGCTCGCGGATTGGCACTACCTCGAGGCGCACCCAGACTTCAACAAGACCTTCGACGTCGCGCTCCACCTGGGCACGCTCGTCGCTGTCGTCGTGTACTTCTGGAGCGACGTCGTCCGCTACGTGACCGCGGGCTTCCGCTCCGTCGGTCGGCACAGCGTGTCGGGGCCCGACGAGCGGATCGCGTGGTACGTGTTCGCGGCCACGATTCCCACCGCGGTCGCGGGAGCGGCCGGTGAGGACGTCATCGAGAAGCACCTTGGCCAGCCGTGGCAAATTGCCATCCTGCTCGCGGTTTTCGGGGTTCTCCTCTGGCTGGCCGACCGCCTTCCGGAACGGAGGACGATCCAGGACCTCCGCTTCGGAACCGCCTTCGCCATCGGGGTGTCCCAGATCCTCGCGCTCGTACCGGGCGTATCCCGCTCGGGGATCACGATCACGACCGGCCGGGCAGCAGGGCTCGATCGCGACTCCGCGGCGCGCTTTTCGTTCCTGCTCCTGATCCCCGTCGTCTTCGGTGCCGTCGTCTACAAGGGGGTGAAGCACGTCCTCATCGAGTCCCTCCCGCCCGGGTCGACGGGACCCTTCGTCGTAGGGACGCTCGCCGCCGCAGGCGTCGGCCTCGTGGCCATCGACGTCCTCCTCGGCTACGTGCGGCGCCGCGACTACTCCCCGTTCGTGGTCTACCGCCTGCTGGCGGCGGGGATCGTCCTCGCCATCATCGCCACCGGCCTGCGCGACGCGACGTTCTAAGCGGGCTACACTCGCCCGAAAGGGAGGGCAGACGGCAAGCATCGCAAGAGAGGCGCCGCGTGCGGCCCGCGGGCAACTCGGGCTCGCCCTCGCGACCCTGGTTCTAGCTCTTCTCCTCGCTGCAACGGCCGCCTGGGCGGCAGGGCGCCTCCGGGAGCACACCGAGGCCAATGCCGCCGAGGCCCGCCTGGCCTCCTCCCTTCGAGCAGGGGTGGCCGAGGTACGTAGCGAGCTTCGAGAAGCGTCGTCGCAGGCTCGAGCCCTTTCGCTCTCGCCCGACGTCCAACGAGCCTTTGTGCGGCGCGACCTGAAGGCCTTGCGACTGCTCCTCCCACCGGGCGACAACGTCGCGTTCGTTCTTTCGAACCGCGAGGTCGGCACAAGTGGCTATGTCCTTCGCCGGGCTGTCGAGGTCAGCGACGCACGTGGCCGCCAGCTTGGCCGGGTGGTGGTTGGGGTTCCGCTCGACGCGGCGCTGATCAAGCGGCTCGACGCGACCGCAGGCGTCCCGGAGGGAGACGGACTCGCCATCTCCGAGAACGGTCGCTACCTCACTCCGCTGCCAGAGATGGTCGACCGACGCTCGATGTGGACGCCCCTCGCCTCGGGAACCGATCTGCGCCTCGTCGCCTTTACGCCGAACCAGCCGATCGCCGACGCGACCTCGGACACGAGACGTCGAGTGTTCTTCGCCACCTTGCTGACCCTCGCGCTCATCGCTCTCGCCTGGTGGAGCGCCACGCGGTTCATGGCCCCGCGCGCGGACCCGGCGCCCGCGCCTCGCCGGCGAGCGCACGACCTGGAGCCTGACTCGACGGGCAGGCGAGCGCGAGAGGCGGTGGCGCTCGTCGGCGAGGCGTTGGCGGCGACCCACGATCCCGCCGCCCTCCTGCCGGTGATCGTCGAGAGCGCGGTGGGAGCGACAGGCGCGGTGGGAGTGCGCCTCGTCAGCGACGGTGCCGAGCGTTTCCGGGCCGGCCACCCTGAAAGCGGCGGTCCGCCGCTCGCGGTCTCCCTCGGCACCGACGACGAGCACGTCGGCAGCTTGCTCATCTACCCGGAACGGGGCCGGCCCTTCAACGAAGACGAGGGCCGGCTTGCGCACTGGCTCGCTGCCCAGGCGTCGATCGCCCTCGAGAACGCCCGCTTGCACCGCGCCGTCGAACAGCAGGCGATCACGGACGACCTCACCGGCCTCGCGAACCGGCGCCGGTTCAGGGAGTCGCTGGGCCTGGAGGTCAGCCGCGCCGAGCGGTTCGGCGGGTCGCTGGCGCTCGTCCTCGCGGACCTTGACGACTTCAAGCGGGTCAACGACCTCTACGGCCATCAGGTCGGGGACGACGTGCTCCGCCGGTTCGCAGACCTCATGCGCGAGAGCGTGCGTGAGTTCGACCTGGCCGTCCGCTACGGCGGCGAGGAATTCGCCGTCCTCGTCCCCGAGACCGACCCGGAGGGAGGCGCCCACCTCGCGGAGCGTCTTGCGGAAGCCCTTCGCGGCACGCGATTCACCAGTCGGATAGGCGAGTCGTTCTCGGTCACCGCGAGCTTTGGAGTCGCCGCCTTTCCGGGCGCGGGCTCGGCGGAGCAACTGATGCTCGCGGCCGACCGAGCCCTCTATCGCGCGAAGAAGAAAGGGAAAAATCGCGTAATTCGCGCGGATTAGTTTCGGCAGGCCGGGGCGACGCCCGCCGGGACTGTTATAAGCAGGCGAGTGCAGGACTGTCAGGTCTGTGGCCGCAGCTTCGACCCACTCGGCTTCCAGGTCGTCGTGCCCGAGCTCGGCCGCGGTTTCGACCGGATCGAATGCGCCCAGAGCGCCCGCAGGCTCGCGGGGCCCGGGAGCAGGCTGGCCGCGACCCCGCTCGTGGCGATCGTGGAGCCGGTTCCCGCGGCCCTCATGCCCGCTGCTGTCGGCTCAGCTCAGGCGCTGCGCCCGCTTGGCACCCCTGCGGCGACGCTCGGCTTCCTGGCCGCGGGAACGGCTGCGGCCGTCTTCCTCTGGCTGAACGCGCTCGGCACTGACCCGAGCAGCTTCACGCTCGGCCGCCTCAGCGCTCCTCCCGCCTTCGGCCAGCAGACAATTCAGGCACACGTCGAGCCTGCTCCGGCGGGCACCGGCCCGGCGGAGCGAAAAGCCCCTGACGAGGCGGCGCCGGTCACGGTGGTGAGCTTCGTCACGGCACCGAACCCCACCGGCTTCGCGCCGGCCCCCGCGACGGGCGGCGCGGACACGCCCCAGCCCTCATCCCCGCCGACGCTCGCCCGACGGGCCACGCTGCCTCCCCGGGGCTCCGGGCCCGGGAAGGCCACCGGCAAGGGCCATGCCAAACACGGCAAGGGCCATGCGAAACACGGTGAGACCGACGGTGCTCACAGTCCCGGACACGGGCAGGGGAAGGGCAACCCGCACTAGAACCGCGCCGCCCGGGCGGTTGTAGTAGTCCGATGGAGATATGGAAGGCAGCGGTGGCCGTCGTGGTGCTGCTCGTCGCCGCCTGCGCGGGCGAATCCGAAGCGCCTTCGCCCGAGCTCCTTCCGGATCTCGACCAGGCCCCACCGGCAGCCATCTCGGTCGTTGTGCGCGAAGGGCGCGAGCGCCTCGTCTTCCTGTCCGCGGTCGAGAACGTGGGCGCGGGGCCGCTGCTCGTCGCCGGGCGGCGGCCGAGCGCGTCGGAGCCCGAGATGACAGCGCGCCAAGTCGTTCGCAAGGCGGACAGGACCGCTACGACGCACGTCCTCGAGGCGCGCCTGCGCTTCGTCGTCTCGGAGACGCACCGGCACTGGCATCTGCTCGGCTTCGAGCGTTACGAGCTCCGCACCCCCGACGAAAAGACCGTCGGCCGTGATCGTAAGACAGGCTTCTGCCTGGGCGACCGCTACGACACCGATTCGGGCTCACGTATCCCCGGGGAGCCGCCCAGGGCGGTCTGGACGCAGGAGTGCGGCCGTGGCCAGGGCGGACGCCTGCACCTCCTCGAGGGTCTCTCACCCGGGTTCGGAGATGACTACGTGCCTTTGCTCGAGGGCCAGTTCATCGACGTCACCGGCGTCCCGCCCGGCCGCTACATCCTCACCCACCGCGTGAATTCGACCCGTGATCTACGCGAGTCCGGCTACGCGAACAACGCCGCATCAGCGCTCCTCGAGCTCGGTCGCGACGCACAGGGCCGGGCTACCGTGACCGTCCTCGCAACCTGCCCCGACACCGCTTCGTGCCGCTAGGGAACCGTGTCGACGACACCGGTGTATCAGGGTCAAAACAGGAGGAGGAGGCCACCGGATGCGACGTCCATTTCTCGCCTTTGCCCTCGCGCTTCTCGCGGCGGCTGCGTTGAGCGCAAGCGCCTTCGCCAAGGAGGGCGGCGTCGAGCTCAGCTCGACTCCGGGCGCGCTCGGGCCAGGAGATCCCTGGACGCCGAGCCTGACCCTGATCGACGAAGGCGGGCAGCTGCCCGCCAACCTGAAGCCGGGCATCAGGATCACCAACCTGGAGACCGGCCGAACGGTCGATTACCCGGCGACGCCGACGGACAACCCGGCGGCCTACACCGTGCGGGTTGTCTTCCCCACCCCGGGCCAGTGGGACTACGCGGCCTACGACGGCGTCACCGACCGGCTCTATGAGTTCCCCGCGACGACGATCCTGGCACCGAAGGGGAATGTCGCGGCAACTCCCAAGGCCGCGGCGACCGCCGAAGAGGGCTCGTTCCCGCTCTGGCCGCTCCTCGGTGGCCTTGGCGGCGCGGGGCTTCTGGCTCTGGGAGCCCTCGCGGCGATCCGCAGCCGGAAGTTCGCTCACTAAGGACGACCTCGCCAGGAGGCGGACGAAGGGCGGCTTCGGCCGCCCTTCGTCCTGAGAGCCCGCTCTAAGAGATGTAGACGGGCGTGTGCAGGGGAACGCGGTCGTAGAGATCGATCACGTCCGGCACGGCCATGCGGATACAGCCGTGCGAGGCGGCGCTCCCGATCGAGGACGACTCGGCCGTGCCGTGGATCCCTGCGCCGTCCCAGAAGCCCATCCAGCGCGCCTTGAGCGGATTCTCCGGATCGCCCGGCGGGATGATCTTCCCGGCGAGGTCGCCCGCCCAGGCCTTCTTCGGGACATACCAGGCGGGATTGACCGCCTTCGACCTGATCTCGTAGAGACCGGCGGGTGTCTCGAACCCGATCCGCCCGATGGCGACGCGGTAAGTCTTGACGAGTTTCTCCTTGACGAAGTAGCGCAGCTCCTTCCGGCTGCGGCTGACCGCGATGAAGAGGCGGAAGCGCTTCTGCAACTCGCGCGTCGTTACCTTTGGACGCAGGACGCGTGTGGGAAGCTCCAGCGAGCGCGCCGACTCCGGATCAATCAGAGCGTCCTCGATTGCGACTCTGAGCGCCGGCTCTCTCACCGCCACGCCGTTCCTCGAGGGCCTGATGCGAATACCGGTAAAGGAGGCTTTGCTCTTGCCCTCGCGCGGCTTCGCGTCGACCATCTTGCTCACCGAACGGACGAACCGCTGGACGGCTTCGCTCGAGTATGTGATGTCGAGGTCGAGACGCCTGCTCAGGCGGCCACCGGTGACGTCGCGGAAAGCTCGGGTGAGGAAGTCTCCCTCCCGGCTCTCGGACAGGGCGCCGGCGAGGAGCCCGTCGAGGTTCGTCGCGAGCTCGGCCGTGGAGGGAGAGAAGACGAACTGGCCACCCCGGTAGAGCATGACGATCGGCTGCGCCAGTGGATCGCCGATCCGCTCGGCGAGAGCGGCTCGCGCCTCGGCCAGCCGCATGCCGCCCACGTCGACGCCCGCGATCGAGATCCCTTCCGCCAGCCGGTCGTCTCGCGCGGCGTCGTAGCGCCAGCCAGCCGCGGCTGCGGCTCCCGCCGCGAGCACGAGCAGCCCAAGGAGAACGATCAGGACTTTCCGCACGGCTTACTGAAGTTAATACGAGCCGCGACGCCGTTCCAGCGCCAACGTTTCGGGGGCGAAGATTAAGCACGTGTTAGAGACGCGGTGCGCGACCTTGTGACACCGCGTTTCCTGCCGATACCTTCGTTAGCGTTCAACTTTGTGAGACACGCGTGCTCGATCCTCTAATCGACCTCCTTACCTCGAATACGCCCGTGCCCTCTATCTGGGGGAGGGTCCTCGTCATCGTGAGCCTCTTCGCGCTGGCGCTCCTCGTCTCGCGCCTGAGCGCGTTCGTGGCTCGCCACGTCCTTGTCTGGCACGATCGCCATAGCGACGGCGACCTCGAGACGACGGGGAAGATCGCCGGCATCAAGCGGAGGGAGACGCTCGTCAGCGTCATCCGCACGGCGATCGCCTACGCGGCGTTCGCGACCGCGGTCGTCCTCTCCGTCGCGCAGATCACGGGCGGCGTGGACAAGCTGACCGCACTCGCGGGAGCGTCATTCGCATTGATCGTGGCCGGCTTTGCCGCCCAGCGGCTGCTGCTCGACATCCTCGCGGGCTTCACCATGTTCCTCGAGCGCTGGTACTCGGTCGGCGACACCGTCGTCCTCGTCGCGGCGGTCGAGCTCCAGGGGGTCGTCGAGGACGTCTCCATCAGGCGGACGAAGCTCCGGTCGCTGAACGGCGAGGTGATTCAGGTGCACAACAGCCAGATCACGGCCGCGCGCGTCTCCCCCCGCGGCGTGAAGGAGCTCGCCATCGAGATCTTCGTCAGCAAGCGCGAAACCGGCGAGCGCCTGATCGAGGATGTTGCCCGGATCCTGCCCGAGGGGCCGACGACCTTCCTCAAGCGTCCCTGGATCTCGCACGTGGAGGAGCTTTCGCCGATTCTGACGCGGATCCGCGTCCATGCAACGGTGATTCCGGGCCGCGAGTGGATGGCGGAGGAGTTCTTCCCGGATCTCCTGAAGCAGCGCGCGACCGACGGCCTTATCGTCCACGGGCCCGTGGTCTTCGCAATCGATGAGCGTGCCATGAGGAGCTTCGCCCGCGCGAGCGCGACTACCCGGCGAAGCTTCGACCGCGTGCCCGCAGGCGCACGAGCCAGCTAGCTGGCGTCTACCTGTAGCGGTAGACGATGCGGCCCCGCGTGAGGTCGTACGGCGAAAGTTCTACCTTGACGCGATCGCCGAGGAAGATGCGGATGCGGTAGCGCCGCATCTTCCCGGCTGTGTAGCCGAGCGTCTCGTGACCGTTGTCGAGCTGGATGCGGAACATCCGGTTGCGGAGGGCCTCGACGACCTCTCCCTCCAGCTCGAGCTTTTCTTCCTTTTCCTTGCCGGCGATGACAGCCTCCTTTCGATGAGATCGAGGCGGGGCCGCCGAAGCGGCCCCATACTCGGTTGTTACTTACTTAAGAAGCGACGGGGGCGACATTGGTCGCCTCCGGCCCCTTCTGACCCTCCCGCTCCTCAAACTCGACGCGGGCGCCCTCCGAGAGGCTCTTAAAGCCCTCGCCGGCGATATTGCTGTGATGCACGAAGAGATCCTTCGATCCCTCGTCAGGGGTGATGAAGCCGTACCCCTTGCTGTCGTTGAACCACTTCACGGTTCCGGTTGCCATAGAAAAACACCTCCCTTACAAACTCACGAACAAGTAAGGAAGGCGCACGAACGCAGACCGGACTCGCTCTAGATTTCACCTGAAGGGTAGCAGGCAAACGGCCCGCCGGGAACTGCGGAATGGCCCGCCGAGCGGGCACGGCCCGCTTTGTGAGCGTTGCGCCTCGTTTGTCCATGTGCGGGCATGCGGCCTATGGTCTCACCTTGGCTGGGCGACGACGGGCACGCGCCCGCCTATGCGAGCGCACCCGCTAGTCAGAGCAGAACCGTTTGAACCAACAGCACGGTGACGAGGGCCATGACGAGGCTGAGCCCGATGGCCGCGGCGAGAGCCAACACCTCCGGCCGTCGAACTTCGACCATCCCTCGCACGGGCGACGGAAGCAAGTGCCGCCGCCGACCAGTCAGGAGCAAGACAAGGCAGGCGATTGCGACCCACAGCAAGAGGAGTAGCAAGTACGGGGGATCCCATGAAGGAGGCACCGAGGGTAGCGGCAGTCTTGGAGTTCCACCGCTTGCTTGATCGCGCCCGCTCGTAGGTCGAAGGCCGGAGCCAGACTCCGAGCCCGCGGTGGCGGCCGAAACCCCCCCTTCGCTTGGGGTCGCCAAGAGAATCCCGGAACCTTCGACCCGCCAAAGCAACAGGGGCCCCTGCGGGGCCGGGCGCGAGCCGTGCCCTTGAAGCGTGGTCAGGAGTGTGCGAAGCCGCTGCACGGCCGCTCGCTCTCGCCGGGTCAGACCGCCTCTCTCGAGCCTGCGGATCTCCAGGCGAATGAATCGCATGACTCGCGCGCGAAGCTGCGGCGAGGCCGATGCGAGCAAGGCGCGGAGGCGAGCGATGTTGGCGCGCACATGGCGCCCAGACTCGATTCGCTCGAGCAGGCTCTCGTAGCGACGGGGAAGCCGGTCGAACCTCGTATGGGGCGACCCCCGGTTCGAGTCCGTCGTAGATCCGGATGAGGCATCGCCGCTGGGCGCGGACCCCGATCCGCCGTCGGCACCCGACGAACTGGCGTTAGTCGTTCCGGAGTCGGAAAGGGAGCCTGATCCGGAGACGGCATCGGTTGCTCCGGAGACGGCATCGGTTGCTCCGGAGACGCTACTGGTCGCGTTGGTCACGCTGCCGGTCAGATCCGAGACGACCGTGGTCTGCGAAGTGATCGTCGAGATTGCGGAGGTGACCGTTCCGATTGGATCGAGAACCTGCGCGCCCGCCATCGCCGCGCTGCTAGCCACCCCGCCCAGCGCGAGGATGACAAGGAGCAGAACTCGAATCGCCGCAGACCGCATCTCCCATCTCACGTTTACCCGCCTTTGGAGGAGCAAACCCCGAATCGCTAAGGTTCGTAGGGAGATGGCGGCTTCGCCGAGGAGGGACGTCACTTCAGCGAACAGATCCGGGTCCGAACGCCCGCGGTTTAGTCGATCGTGCAGAAGACGCTCGACAAGGCGCTGTCCGATGGACTCCGATATTTGAAGGCGGAGACCGAGCGCTCTTCGGCCTAAAGCTCGACTCCTGACCCAGCTCTGACTAGGGGAAAAGCGATGCGCCGCGAGGCGCCTCCTTAGTCGCGCAACCCGCTGGTCCCGGGCCGATCACGACCCCACCGCGAAACGCACTGAGCTGAGCCGCGGGAACGGGGTTCGGCTCGAACTGCCGGTCCCAAAGATCCTTGAGCCTCTACGCCCGACGAAGGAGCGTTCGCGTCTCCTGCACGCACCGGATGAAGTCGCCGGCGGGGGGACGTCCGCACCGGTGAGCTCGTAACCGAACCTCGTCATCCGCTCGGCGATGACCGTCTCACAGAGCGCCGCTTCCCAGGGTGCAAGCGCCTCGCGCCACTGTCCGACGCGCTCGGTCGTCGTCGTCGCGCGCGCGCTCGCATGCCAGTGCTTGCCCTCCGCTAGCCTCCCGCTCCGCTCCAGCAGCTACCCCTGTTGCTGAGGCGTCCCTAGCAGCTTCATTGATTAGCAGGACTTCGGCTTACACGTAACTGTCTCGAAGACTGTGACCGTCACCGGTTGTATTGCGGTCACCGTGGCGACCTCTCGCGTCGTGACCGTGTGCGTTTCACGAACCGTGCGAGCAGGCAGCGTAACCAAGTCTTGAACGGTCGTTCCGCGGCGATGGCGTAGGACGAGGACTGGCCCACCCTGGCGCTTGACCGTCTCTGTGACCACTTCCGTGCGGGAAAAAGACGACACCCGCGCTGCGTTCGAGTGAGCGATATAGGGGGTCTCGCCATCGGACCTCGTTACCGCTGTTGCGGCGAGGACGCCGCCACCGAGAAGGGTGCCGATGAGGAGCACAAGTGCGATGCCCTGGTTCGCTCTCAAGAAGCGGCTTTGGGCCCGGCGTCGGTGTCGGAACGCGTCGAAACGATCGAGCAGACCAGTGATGACGCTGTAAATGATCTCGCGCACCTAGCTCTCCCACCAGACGCAAGTCGTCAGGCACGATAACGGCTACTTGCCAGCGTGGGCTCCTGTAGCGCGAGTTCCGGCTCCTTAGACGTCCCAGGAACGCCAAATCAACTGGGAAGCCTCGTCGCGTCAAGCACGACTATCCCCTTGGGTTAGCCCGCCGCGGCCCTTCCGCAAGCTTCCCCGCTATCGAAGCCTTGGTGCGCAAACGAAAATCCAGGCGACGAATGTGAGCATGGTGCCCATCGTGCGTGTTCCCCACCGTGTTCCCATCCTCCGTTCGCGGTTCGGCCCAACTGATGCGAAAGGCCCCGTTTCCAGGGCCTTCCTTGGTGGGCGCAGATGGGATCGAACCATCGACCTCCCGCGTGTGAAGCGGTTTCCGGGGTCTCAGACCTTCGTCAGGATCCAAGCCTGCTAGGAGTGAAAACTCCCGCAAATCGGACTCTTTGAAGATCGCCTAGAAGGGACCACTACGAACCTCATAAACCCTCTACAGACCCCGCTGCCGGGGTCTAAACGGGGTCCAGACGATGCTACTGGGGGTGAGCGGCCTCAGTCCGTCCAATCGGGCAGCGAGGTCTCGCCGACTCCTGGGCTGTGGAGCGCTCTCACGTCGCTGCCGTCGGGGTCCATGATGAACAGGCCCGGCGCCGAGAACACGATGTGAGCGCCGTCCGGCGACCACGCCGGTGTGTACGCACGGTGGTGCGTCAACCGGCGGACGGCCGAGCCATCGGGGCGCATCACATAGACGTCCGTGTAGTTGTCCGGATGGTCGCGATGCGACGTGAAGAGGATGGAACGGCCGTCGGGCGACCAGTCGACCTGCCAGCCCTCTCCCACTCTGGAGAGATCCACCACCCGGGAACCGTCGACGTCGACGATGGACATCAAATGCTGGCCGACGAGGTTGGAGTTGAAGATGATCCGTTTCCCGTCCGGTGACCACGACGGGTATTCGCCTCCGTCGGTGTCCGGCAGGCGGTGCTGCTCGGAGCCATCGGCGTTCATGATCGAGAGCCCCGTGCACCGGGGTCCTCGACCGGGAGGACAATTTATCTCTCCGGGACTCGCGTACGCGATCTTCGAGCCGTCGGGGGACCAGGCCGGAGAGAGGCCACGAGTCAGCCGGTGCGGTTCGGATCCGTCGGCGTTCATGAGCCAGATCTCCTGATCCCCATTGGGTTCGGAACGGAACGCGATCTGCGTTCCGTCCGGGGACCACGTGGCGTCGAATTCGGGCCAGGGTGACTGGGTCAGTCGGGTGAGGCCTGTCCCATCGGCATTGATGGACCAGACGTCGTGATAGTTGTCGAAGACGATCCGCCCGGAGAGCGAGGACCGATCTCCGCCGCTCGGCCCCGGCGCGTCAGAGGCTGCCGTGGACGGAGACGGGCGATCCTGCGGCTGCTCCCGATCGGACCCCCCGCTGCACGCCCCCAGTACCAGGGCCCCCACCAGAGCCATCGAGAGGATGCGGCCCCTCCTCATGCCATTTGTACTCCCCGGCCGGCCCCACGGTTCCCATTCGATCGAGGGCAGTCGGCGCTGTCAAACGACCTGGTCAGCGTGCCCCCGGGCAGGATTCGAACCTGCGCTCCCGCCTCCGGAGGGAGTTGGTCGAAGCCGGCGACCCAAACGGGGTCCAAAAGTGCGCCGCAGGCAGGCCGCATGTGAGACGGGCTCGTGTGAAACTTCGCCCCACCTAAGAGCACGACTCTTGAAGGAACGTCTCGCGGCTCCCGTCGTACTAGAAGAAGATGCGGTGGGAGCCCGAAGTCGCTGTCTTGGTCGGCGTCCTGATTGGGCTCGCCTTTGTTCTCGTGCTACTCAGGATCATCGGCGTTCTCTGAGCCGCGAGCACGTGCGTCAGCTTCTCGGCAAGAAGTAGAGAAGGGCCACCTCCCCAACCAAGAGAGGAGACGGCCCGCCCGAACAATTCGGCACGGCGGACGCGAGTACGTCCCCCGAAAGGGGTAAGCGGGCCTTCCTGCTTGGTCTCAGGACTGCCCGCTCACCACCCGCCGGACGCCACCGGGAAAGGGCGGGCGTCCCTGGCTGAAACGTCACGGCTGCGGCCCCGTGACGCTCGAGGAAGAACGCTACCACTTGCACGGCTGTGAGCGACCTTCTAATCAGGGGTGCTCTGTCACGCCGGGGTCCGCCCCGGGGTCCAGCGGAAAATCCGTAGTCCGGCCGGAAAACGAAAATCGCCGCCTAGCAGCGATTTCGTAGGTGCCGCGAACCACGCTGGTACCATGGGCTTCGCCCGGCTGCGCTAAGTGGGGAGCTAGCGGTTCCCTGAACCCGCAATCCGCTCTAGCGGGGCCGAATCCCTTCCCAAGGGGGTTGTTGTTCGAAGTAGGGCTTGCGCACGCAAGCGTTGACGGCCAGGTTCCGCGCATCGGGAGCCTACGAACCGCGTCAGATCCGGAAGGAAGCAGCGCTAAGTGGTCTCTCCCGGGTGCCGCGGATCAGCCTGGCCTGAGTGAGCGTCGCCGGCACCGCATCGAACGCGTCCTCGACGGAGGGTGCGCGGCCGGGCTTAAACTCACTTCACCGCGTGACCGCCCTCTACCGTAAATATCGCCCGCAGGACTTCGACGAGGTCGTGGGCCAGGAAGCGGTCGTTCGCACCCTCCGGAACGCGATCGAGCGGGATCAGATCCGCCAGGCCTACCTGCTCGCGGGGCCGCGCGGAACCGGGAAGACCTCCCTCGCGCGCATCCTGGCGAAATGCCTCAACTGCGAGCAGGGCCCGACCGCTTCGCCGGACAAGACGTGCAACTCGTGCCGCACGATCGCGGCAGGGACATCGCTCGACGTGATCGAGATGGACGCCGCGAGCCAGCGCGGGATCGACGACATCCGCGAAATCCGCGAGCACGTCATCCTCCAGCCGGTCGAGGGCCGCTACAAGGTCTACATCCTCGACGAGGCGCACCAGCTCACGGACGCCGCCTGGAACGCGCTTCTGAAGATGATCGAGGAGCCTCCGCCCCACCTCGTCTTCGTCTTCTGCACGACCGAGCTCCAGAAGGTCCTCGCCACGGTGCGCTCGCGCTGCCAGACCTTCCTCTTCGCACGGCCGCGGCTGGCCGAGCTGACGAGGCTCCTGAGGAGAGTGGCCGACGGGGAGAAGATCGAGGCGCCCGACGCCGCGCTGTCCTTGATCGCACGGAGCGCGCGCGGAAGCTTTCGCGACGCCGTCTCCACCCTCGACCAGCTGTCTGCCGCGACGGACGGGCAGATCACGGTGCAGGCCGTCCTTCAGCTCCTCGGAGCCGTCGAGGAGGAGGCGCTCTTCCGCGTCTGTGACCTCGTCGTCGACAGGGACACCGCCGGCCTCCTGAACTTCGTCGAGGAGCTCGCCGAGCAGGGGCAAGACCTCTCCCGCCTGGTGAACGACCTGCTGGAGCACCTCCGCCACGTCCTGCTCGTCCAGCACCTGGGCGAGGTTCCGGACTCGGTGCCCGCGACGCCGGAGACCCGCGACCGCCTGCACGCGCAGGCGAACCAGCTCGGAGAACCGGACGTTCTCCGGCTGATCGATCTCCTCGCTGTCGCCGTGGACGACGTCCGCGAGGGAGGAGACCCGCGCCTCCCGCTCGAGCTCGCGCTCGTGAAGGTGACGCGGCCGGGGGCGGATCTCTCGCGCCAGTCTCTCTCCTTCCGCCTCGAGCAGCTCGAGAGCAAGAGTCGCGGCCAGCCGCAGAAGCCCCGCGAGCCCGCCGCCCCCGCGCCCGCCTCCGACCCCTCCCCTCCTAGCGAAGCGCGACCGGCGCTGGAGCTGAACGAGCTTCAGTCTGCGTGGAAGCAGGCCGTGCTCCCGGCGGTCGGGGAGCGCTCGATTCCCACCGCCTCCGTCCTCAACGAGGCGCGGCCGATCGAGCTTGCCGGCGACCGCCTGGTGATCGAGTTTCCGCCCGCGGCCTCCTTCCACCGCAACCTGGTCGGCGAAGGCGAAGCGGACGAGCCAGATAACGAGGAGGCGCCCGCGACCGAGGAGGAGATCATCTCGCTGATGAAGAGCACGTTCGACGCCCGAGAGATAGGGGATGACAACTCATGAGCATGGACATGAACAAGATGCTCCAGCAGGTACAGCAGATGCAGGAGCAGATGGCGCAGGCGCAGGAAGAGCTGGCCCACGAGACCGTGGAAGCCTCCGTCGGCGGCGGCATGGTCGTCGTCAAGGCGAACGGCGCCGGGGAGATCATCGAGATCAAGATCTCGCCGGAGGCGATCGACCCGGACGACCCCGAAGGGCTCGCCGACCTCGTGCTCGCCGGCGTCAACCAGGCGCTGCGAAACGCCCAAGAGCTGATGCAGTCAAAGCTTGGAGGCGCGATGGGCGGCCTCAAAGGCCTGGGCCTTCCAGGGCTCTAGGCAGAATGTGCGGGCGTGTTCAGCCCGCTCGTCGACAACCTGATCGGCCAGCTCTCCCGCCTCCCAGGAGTGGGCACCCGCACGGCCCAGCGGCTCGCCTTCCACCTCCTACGGGTTTCCGACGAGGAGGCAGTCGCGCTCGCGGACGCGATCCGCGAGGTCAAGGCGAAGATCGGCTTTTGCCGCGAGTGCGGGAACCTGACCGAGACCGAGCTCTGCACGATCTGCCAGGACACGCGACGCGACCACTCGGTCATCTGCGTCGTCGAGCAGCCGGTCGACCTCCTCTCCGTCGAGCGGACGCACGAGTACAGAGGCGTCTACCACGTCCTCGGCGGCGCGCTCTCGCCGCTTGACGGCGTCGAGCCCCAGCACCTCCGAATCGACGAGCTCCTCGGGAGAGTCGAACGGAACGGAGTGGAGGAAGTCGTCCTGGCAACCAATCCGAACATGACCGGCGAAGCGACCGCCGCGTACCTCGCCGACCGCCTCCGCGACCGCACGCGCGTCACGCGCCTCGCGAGCGGCCTTCCGGTCGGAGGCGACCTCGAGTACGCCGACGAGGTCACGCTCGGCCGGGCGCTCTCCGGCCGCCGGCCGATGTGATCCGCATGAGCGAGACCGCCTACGAGATCGTTCCGGCCGTCAAGACGGACGAGGCATCGGCTCACGTCGGCACGCTCGTGCTCAAGTTCGGAGGGACGTCCGTCGCCGATCCCGAGAAGATCCGGCGGGTCGCCGCACGTCTCGTCGCTGCCAAGCGGGCGGGCGGGCGCGTCGTCGGGGTCGTCTCGGCCATGGGCCAGCACACGGACGAGCTCGTGGCTCTCGCGCGCGAGGTTTCCCCTCGCCCGGAGCCTCGCGAACTGGACATGCTCATCTCGGTCGGCGAGCGCGTCTCCTGCGCCCTCGTCGCGATGGCCATCTCCGACCTCGATCAGCAAGCGATCTCCTTGACCGGCTCGCAGGCGGGCATCGTGACCGACACCGTCCACGGGAAGGCGAAGATCGTGGAGGTGCGCGGCGACCGGATCCACAAGGCGCTCGACGAGGACAAGATCGTGCTCGTCGCAGGGTTCCAGGGCGTGTCCACCGAGTTCAACATCACGACGCTCGGCCGCGGCGGCTCCGACACGACTGCCGTCGCCCTCGCGGCCGCGCTCAGCGCCGACGCGTGCGAGATCTATACCGACGTCGACGGCGTCTTCACGGCCGACCCTCGCATCGTTCCGGACGCGCGCAAGCTCCACGCGGTCAGCTACGAGGAGATGCCTCGGGTGCGCGGGTGCTTGCGCTACGCTCGGTGGAGTTCGCGCGGAACCACGGCGTGAAGCTCCACGTCCGCTCCACCTTCACCGAGGAGACCGGCACGTGGATCACCGAGGAGGACGAGCGCATGCTGGAGAAGGCAATGATCTCGGGCGTCACGCACACGCTCGAGGAAGCTGTCTATCGCGTCGAGGGCGTCGACCGAGCCGACCTCTTCTCAGCCCTGGCCGAAGCGCCCGTCTCGGTGGACACCATCATCCAGACCGACGGCCCGATCCTCTTTTCGGCGCCAGTCGAGGATCGCGAGCAGACCGCGGCGGTGCTCGACCGGCTCGGAGCGAAATGGAACGAGCAGGACGGCCTCGGCAAGGTGAGCGTGATCGGGGCCGGCATGAAGAGCCATCCCGGGATCGCCGCGCGAACGTTCGCGACGCTGCGCGATCTCGGACTGGAGCCGCAACTCGTGGCCACGTCTCCGATCAAGATCGCCTTCTACGTCCCCCAGGACGAGGTCGAGCGCGCGGTGAAGGGCCTTCATGACGCCTTCGAGCTCTCCTCGGCCGACGCGGAGCGCAGCCATTCCTAGAATCGGGGTGATCGGAGCGACGGGCGCGGTCGGGACGGTCACGCTTCAGCTCCTTGCGGAGCGTGGCTTCGACGACGTCCGCGCATTCGCCTCGTCCCGCTCCGCCGGAAAGCGCGTCGCCTACGGGGACGCCGAGCTCGAGGTCGAGGAGGCCACGCCGGAGACGCTCGGAGGCGGGGACCTTGATCTCTGCTTTTTCTCGGTCGGCACGGAAGCGAGCCACGAGCTGGTGCCACCGGCCGCCGCCGCGGGCGCGGTCTGTATCGACAAGTCCGATGCCTTCCGCCTCGCGGAGGGGGTGCCTCTGGTCGTGGCGGGCGTGAACGACGGGGTGCTCAACGGCGACGAGATCGTGGCCAACCCGAACTGCTCGGCCATCCAACTCGCCTGCGTCCTCAAGCCCCTGAGCGACGCGGCCGGGCTCGCGGGCGTGCGCCTGGCGACCTACCAGTCGATGTCCGGTGCGGGCGACGCCGGCATCGAGCGGCTCCGCGCAACCCAGCCGATGGAAGCCGACCTCGCCATGGATTGGGATCTGGAGGGCGACGAGTTCTCCGAGGAGTCGAAGCTCCGCGCGGAGACGCGCAAGATCCTGGGGCTTCCGGATGTGCCCATCCAGGCCACGTGCGTCCGCGTCCCCGTGCTCGTGGGCCATTCACAGGCCACGTGGGTGGAGACGGTCGAGCCGCTTTCGCCCGAAGAGGCGAGGGAGTTGCTGGCGGCCGCGCCACACGTCCGCCTCGCCGAGTTCCCCACGCCCAGGGAAGCGGCCGGCGAGGACGAGGTGCTCGTCGCGCGCATCAGGCAGGACATGACGGACCGCCGCGGCCTCGCGCTCTGGTCGGTCTGCGACAACCTCCGCAAGGGCGCCGCCTTGAACGCCGTCCAGATCGCGGAGGCGCTCCTCGAGCGCCGCCTCCTTCCGGCCTAGTCCTTTTCAGACCCCGGGGTCTGACCCCGGGCATGTCCCAATGTGGCTGGTCGACCGGTCGGACGTCGATTCCGTACGTGCCGAAGGATGCCGATTCCCGCGAGATGACACGTCCGAAATAGCCTCGGTGGGGTCTGACCCCGACCTTGCCGTTTTTGGACACGTCCGGGGTCTGACCCCGGCGTGTTCTGCTTAGACAGGGCGCTCGGGGACGGGTGCGGGCGTGAAGGCTTCCTTCACCTTGCGCCAGACGACCGCGCTCGGGCCCTCCATGACCGGCTGGAGCCCACCGAGCTCGAGCCGAGCCAAGGCGACCTCTCCATCCCAGCGGAGCGGATAGAAGCCGAAGTCGGCGAGGAAGTCAGACGGGAAGATCGTGCGGTGGACGAGGAAGCGCTCGTAGGCGCTCGTGCCCTCGGGGTAGCGGTAAGCGAACGTCTCCACCGCCTTCGCTCCCTGGTCGCGAGCCTCTCCGATTGCGGCGAGGAAGAGGCTCTGCAGCACCCAGAGGGTGTTGGGATCGACGAGATAGACGCACGTGATCAGGACGGCGTCGTCCGAAGGAGGCCCTGCCGGGAGCTCCCACGCCCGCGGGAAATGGCCGGCCGGCCCGTACTGAATGAAGCCGAGCAGGCTGTCGGCGTCGCCGAAGTAGAGGGTCCCCCACGCCCCCCAGTCTTCCTCGATCTTCTCCGCCCACTTCCCCTTGGCGGCGACCCGGTGACCACGGGACTGCCAGAACACGCACCCGACGCACGGCGGCGGCGCGTGAGCGATCGACGCGGCGGTTACTGGATGGAGGCGGACGGGCATCGCAGGACGAGCTTAGTGGCCTCGGGGCGCGCGAGGAACCGAAACGGCACGAAGCTCGTGCCCAGCCCACGCGAGACGTGCAGCGTTCCCGCGTGCGTCTCGTCGATGCCTTCCCAGTGATGCGCCCATAGATGCTCCAACCGAAGCTTGCCGCGCGGCGTGGGCAGGCAGATCTGGCCGCCGTGGAGGTGGCCCGCGAGAATGAGGTCGTAGCTCGCCGGAGGCAGCCACTGCGTGACGTCCGGGAAGTGGAAGAGAAGAATGCGGAGGTCGGCGTCGGGATCGGCCAATCGCTCCAACTTCCGCCACCTCCAGTCTTCTCCCGGCCCGCCACCAGCTATCTGCACTCGCTTGCCTCGGATGTCGACCACCACACTCGAGTCCTCGAGAAGCCCTGTGCCCAAGGCGGAGCGAGCCTCGTCGACGTCGTGGTTTCCCAGCACCGCGTAGACGCCGTGACGGCTGCGGAATCGCCGGAGCGCGTCGGTCAAACGCGCCTCGCCACGTCGCCGCGAGAGCAAGTCGCCGGTGAGTGCGACCAGATCGACCTCTTCCTTCTCGGACCACCCGACCGCGCGCTCGAGGGTCCTCCCGTTCAGCGACAGCGTGCCCAGGTGGAAGTCCGAAAGGTGCAGGATCGTGAAGCCGTCTAGCTCTGGCGGCAGACGATCCACGCGCGTTTCCACCTCCCGAAGCTCGACCCACTGCGCCTCGAACAGCGCCCACGCCGCTCCGATCCCAGCCGCAGCACCGATTGGCTGCAAGATTCGGCGCGCTCCATGCATCTGTATAGGTGGAGGGGCAAGCCGGCCCGGTTTATTTGACCGGGCCGGACTTTTTAAGGGGCTTCGACCTTTTCCAGCACCGGTGTCACGGGAACGACGTGGCGCTTGAACTGCAGCTCCGATTCCTCGAGCCCGGCTGCGACTCCGATCAGCTGGGAGAGATGGAGGATTGGCATCTGATAGCGCTTGCCCGTGGATGCCTCGAGCTTCTGCTGCCAGGCGTCGAGCGACAGGTGGCAGAGCGGACACGGCGTCACCATCACGTCGGCCCCGGCCTCGATCGACTGCTCGATCGGCTGGATCAGCTCGCCGAGCGCAACCTCTTCGCGGGCCTGGATGATTGGGAAGCCGCAGCACTTGATCTTCGCGGGGTAATCGATCGGCTCGCCTCCGCAAGCCTCGATGATGGCCTCGAGCGACCAGGGGCGGTCCGGATCCTCGAACCCGAGGAGCTTTGACGGGCGGAGGATCTGGCAGCCGTAGAAGGGAGCAACGCGCAGACCTTTCAGGCCCCTGTGCGCCACCTCCTTCAAGCGCTCATACCCGTCTCCGTCGGCGATCATCCAGAGCAGATGCTTGACCTCGACGCCGCCCGAGTAACGAGGGGCGCCGACGGTCTCGAGGTTGTCGCTCACCCGCTCCCGCAGGACGTCGTCGTTCTGGAGCTGGAAGTTCGCCTGGCGCAGGTTGAGCGTGCAGACGTTGCAGATGGTCATGAGCGTGTCCGCGCCGGTCGCCTCGGCGTAGGCCAGGATGCGCGCATTCAGGTGCAGGTAGTAGTCGGGCTCGGCCTCGTGGATGTCGCCGGCGCCGCAGCAGGTGACCGCCTTCAGCTCGTCGAGCTCGATCCCGAGCTTCGGCGCGAGCGCCTGCGTCGAGGTGTCGAGTTCCTTTGCCGAGAGCGAGGCCAGGCAGCCCTTGTAGTAGGCGACCCTCATGCACCGTCTCCGTCTGAAGGATGCTCGATACGCGAGAGCGCCTTCTCGCCCTGGACGATTCCGGCCGCGCCGGCGCGTCCCTGCGAGTGGACGAGCTCGTGGAGGCCGCGAGCCTCCTGAACCCGGTCGGCCACGTGTGGCGGGACGGGGGGCGGCACCTTTCCGTGCTTGGCGAGCGAGATGGCGAACTTCGTCTGCTTGATCGCGGAGACGACCCCTTGCGTCTTCGGGACGAGCTCCATCTCGCGGAGCCAGCCGGTCGTCTTGGCGGAGTGGACGAACCATTTGGCGTGCTTCGCGCCGAGGTCGCGGTCGATGCCCTCCTTGATCGACTCCGCGCCGAGCTTGGCGATCGCGTCGCGCGGGTCGACGCCCTTCGGACAGCGCTCGTTGCAGAAATAGCAGCGCGTGCAGTCCCAGATCCCGTGCTCGTCGTTGTAGGACTCGAGCCGCTCCACCTGCGCGCGCTCCCTCGGGTCGCCGACGAAGCGGAAGCCCTTCGCCAGCGCCGCGGGCCCGAAGAACTCGGGATCGGATTCCATCGAGTTGCACTCGGAGACGCAGCAGCCGCACATGATGCAGAGCGACTCCTTGTGGATCGGGTTCATCTCCTCCTGCGTGTGGCGAAACTCCCGCTCCGGGATCTCCTCGTAGCCGGTGTCGAGCCACGGCTTCATGCGGCGGATCTTCGTCCAGAACGGCGTCATGTCGACGACGAGGTCCTTGAGGACGGGCATGTTCCCCATCGCCGAGATGACGGGGACGTGGCCCCGCTCGACGATCGGCTTCATCCGCTCCTTGCACGCGAGGATCGCGCGCCCGTCCATGCGCATCCCGCAGGAGCCGCAGATCATCATGCGACAGCTCTTGCGAAAGCCGAGCGTGCCGTCGACCTGGTCCTTGACGATGTCGAGGACGTCGAGGAGGCACGCCCATTCCGGAGCGTCCACCTCGTAGTGCTTGAGCGCGCGCTCGCCCGTCTCCGGATCGAAGCGCCAGATCTTGAGGGCGACGTCCATCAGTAGGTTCTCTCCTCGGGTTGCCACTTTGTCATGCGCACGGGCTCCCACGACAGCTCCGGCCCATCATCGCGCCAGGAGACGAGCGTGTGCTTGAGGAAGTTCTTGTCGTCGCGCTCGGGATAGTCGTGTGGGCGCGCGTGCGCGCCGCGGCTCTCCTTGCGTGCGAGTCCCGCTTCGACCATGCAAGCTGCGAGCTCGAGCAGGAACCCGAGCTCGAGCGCCTGCGTGAGATCGTTGTTGAAGATCTGGCCCTTGTCCTCGACCACGACGCCCTTGTAGCGCTCGCGCAGGCCCGCGACGATCTCCCTCTGCCGCTTCATCTGATCCTCCCGCCGGAAGACACCGAAGTTCTCGTGCATCGTTCGGGCCATCTCGTCCCGAATCGCGTGCGGCCGCTCGCCGGTCGTGCGCTCGAGGAGCGTGCCGAGCTCCCGCTCCGCATCGCCCTGCAGCGAGTCCGGCACGGTTACCGTCGTATGGGAGAGCGCCCACTCCGCCGCGGCCTTCCCGGCGCGCTTGCCGTACGTGATCGTCTCCATGAGAGCGTTTCCCCCCAGCCGGTTGGCTCCATGGACGGACACGCATGCGACCTCTCCCGCTGCATACAGACCCTCGAGCGACGTCTTGCCCCAGAGATCCGTTTCGATACCGCCCATGTGGTAGTGGGCGCCAGGGCGGACCGGAATGGGGTCGTGGATCGGATCCACGCCGGCGAAGACCATGGAAAGCTCGCGCGTGCCGTGGAGGCGCTCGATGATCCGCTCCGCGCCGAGATGGCGAAGGTCGAGCAGCACGTTTCCGTCCACACCCCGCCCCTCGTCGATCTCGGTCTGCTCCGCCCGTGAGATGACGTCCCGGCTCGCGAGCTCCATGGCGTTCGGCGCATAGCGCTCGAGGAAGCGCTCGCCCTCGGCGTTGAACAGGTACGCGCCCTCCCCCCGGGAACCCTCGGTGATGAGCACGCCCGTGGGCGAAAGCGTCGTCGGGTGAAACTGCATCATCTCCATGTCCTTCAGAGGCACGCCCAGCCGGAGCGCCATCGTCATCCCGTCCCCCGTGCAGGCGTAGGCGTTCGTGGTGCCCTGATAAAGGCGCCCGGCACCGCCGGTGGCGATGATCACGGTTTTGGCGCCGATTGTCTTCAGCCCGCCGTTCACGAGATCCCACGAGATCACCCCCTGGCAGCGGCCCTCGTTCTCCACGAGCTGCCAGGCAAAGAACTCCTCATAGACCCGGAGATCGCGCTTCATCACCTGCTCGTAGAGGACGTGGACGAGGACATGACCGGTGATGTCCGCCGCATACGCGGTGCGCGGCTCGCCGGCTGCGCCGAAGGGGCGCTGTGCGATGCGGCCGTCCTCCGTGCGCGAGAAGACCGCACCCCAGTGCTCGAGTTGGTAGACGTCTCCGGGTGCCTCCTCGCAGAGAACCTCGATCGCGTCCTGGTCGCCGAGATAGTCCGAACCCTTGACCGTGTCGTAGGCGTGCTTCTCCGGATCGTCCTCGGAGGCGTTCCCAAGCGCCGCGTTGATGCCTCCCTCGGCGGCTCCGGAGTGGCTGCGGACAGGATGGATCTTGGAGATGAGGGCGACGTCCGCGCCTGCGTCGTGAGCCTCGATGGCGGCGCGCATGCCGGCGCAACCGGCACCGACGATGAGGACGTCGTGCTGGGCTTCCACCAGGAGAGACGCTATCTGATCGGCTTTGCGAAAGGCGTCAGACGTGAGGCCCGGCCTGGACGATGTTCTCGTCCGCGCCGAACTTCTGGAAGTTCTCCCGGAACCGCGTCGCGAGGTAGCGGGCCTTCTCGTCGTAGGCGTCCGGGTCGCTCCACGTCGAGCGCGGGTCCAAGAGGCTCGAATCAACACCCGGAACCTCGACAGGAACCTCGAGGCCGAAAATCGGATCCAGGCGGTACGCGACCTGATCGAGCTCGCCGTCGAGGGCCGCTCGGAGCAATGCGCGCGTCGCGGCGATGGGCATGCGCTGACCCTCGCCATAAGGCCCGCCCGTCCAACCCGTGTTCACGAGCCAGACCGCAGAACCGTGCTCGTCGAGCTTCTCCCCGAGCATGCGCGCGTACACCGTTGCCTTCTGCGGGAGAAACGGCGCACCGAAGGCGCAAGAGAAGGTCGGTTGCGGCTCGGTGACGCCGATCTCCGTCCCCGCGAGCTTCGCCGTGAACCCCGTGAGGAAGTAGAAGAGCGCCTGGTCGCGGGTCAGGCGGGCGATGGGCGGCAGCACTCCGAAGGCGTCGGCCGTCAGGAGGACGACCGAGCTCGGATGACCCGCTCGCTTCTCAGGCAGCGCGTTCTCGATCTGCTCCAGCCCGTACGCCGCGCGCGTGTTCTCGGTCTTGGAGGCGTCGTTCAGGTCCATGGCGCCGCGGTCGTCCACAACCACGTTCTCGAGCACGGTCCCGAACGCGTGCACCACCTTGTAGATCTCCGGCTCCGCGTCGGGGGAAAGCCGAATCACCTTCGCGTAGCAGCCGCCCTCGAAGTTGAAGACGCCTTCGTCTCCCCAGCCGTGCTCGTCGTCCCCGATCAGGCGCCGCTCGGGATCGGCCGAGAGCGTCGTCTTCCCGGTCCCCGAGAGCCCGAAGAAGATGGCGACGCGACCCTGGTCGTCGACGTTCGCCGAGCAGTGCATCGGAAAGACGCCCTCGAGCGGCAGGCGGTCGTTCATGACGGTGAAGATCGACTTCTTGATCTCTCCCGCGTACTCGGTGCCACCGATCAGCACCTCGGCACGCGACGGATGCAGGACGATGAAGGTCTCGCTGCGGGTCTCGTCCTCCTCGGGGTCGGCCACGACGGCCGGCGCGTGCAGCACCAACGCGTCGGGCTCGAAGTCACGCAACTCCTCCTCGCTCGGGTCGATGAAGAGCGTCTTGGCGAAGAGGGCATGCCACGGCGAGTCCGTGACCACGCGCACCATCAGCCGGTGAGCCGGGTCGGCGCCTGCGAAGGCGTTGACGACATAGAGATCGCGCTCGTTCAGATGGTCGACGAGCTTTTCGCGGAGGCCCTCGAAGCGCTCCTCGGAGATGGGCTGGTTCACATCACCCCAGTCGATCCGGTCCTCGGACTCCGGCTCCCGGACGAAGAACTTGTCCTTGGCCGAGCGGCCGGTGTGCCGTCCGGTGTCGACCACGAGCGGGCCGCCCTCCGCGAGCCGGCCTTCCTCACGGACGAGCGCGTGCGTGTAGAGGAGCGAAGTGGTGGGATTCCAGTAGACGCGGCCTTCGGGATCGAGCCCGTGGCCTTCGAGTCCGCTGGAAGTGGTCGTGATCGCCATTGGACCTGCTTATCGTACGCGTCCTACCCCGATTTTCGCCCCTCCGCACGGAGTCAGACGCGTTCCGGGGGCGCCTTGGTCTCGAAGGACGCCTGAGCGGCGTAGAGGAGCTCAGGCTCCCCGCGAGGCTCGAAGCCGAGAGCAACGAGGAAGTCGCTCCGTGCGGGCTCGATGGCCTCGGCGCGGCGCCACTCCGCGTCGCCCCGCTGGATTCGGAACGCGCGCAGGCCGTTGTTCTCGAAGAGGCCGAGCTCGTGACGGCCAAGCGGACCGGGGTCGGCAGGGCCTGCGACACGGAACCGCAGTGAGACGCCGAGCCCTTCGGCGCGGACGCTCCCTTCCCTGACTCGCAGCCTCGCCTGGCGATAAGGAGCTCCGAGAGCCCGGCCAGGGACCCCTCCCGTGGTCACGCGGGTGCCAACGAAGAATACGGCCGGCTCCTTTCTCCAGTTCACATAGGTGCGGACGTTCAACTGCGCGAAAGGCAGGATCGGCAGGTGGCCGAGACGGCCTCCCTGAACGTGGAAGGCGACGATGGAGACGAGGAGACGGCTGTCCACTTCCGTCGGCTCGAGGCCGGGCGGAAGCACATCGCGAACGCTTGCGCGGCTGGTCTCCCAGCTGGCGATCACGAGATCGCGGACGCGAAGGGTGGCCTGCACGGGCAGGAAGCGTACGGGTGAGGCGAAACACCCCGACGTGGATACGACAGCTGCTGTGGAACGCTTCCTCGAGAGCCCGGCGCTCGCCGAGTCGACTCGTCGCGCCTACCGGATCGACCTCGAGGAGTTCGCTGGGTGGCTCGAAGGCCGAGGCCTCGACCTCGAATCGTTCGATGCCCGGGCATTCGCCGAGTACGCGTCCGAGCTCGGAGCGGACCGGCCCGGCCGGAGGCCGCGGAAGCTGTCCGAGACCACGCTGGCGAGAAAGGTGGCGGCGGTGCGCTCGCTGATCCGGGCCACGCTCGGCCCCAGCCGGGTTCCCGACCTCGCCGTCTCGGGACGGCGTCGCCGCCGGCTTCCTCACGCTCCGCGGCCCGAAGAGACGGACGTGCTTCTCGAAGCGCTCCAGGGCGACGACGCGCTCGCGCTTCGCAACCGAGCGCTCTTCGAGCTCGTCTATTCGGCCGGGCTCCGCGCCCAGGAGGCGGTCGACCTCACGCTTGCCGACGTCGATTTCGAGCAGGAGGCCGTCCTCGTTCACGGGAAGGGAGGCAAGGAGCGCGCCGTGCCCCTCGGTGAGGAGGCGGCCCATCGGCTCCGGCTATATCTGGAGGAGGCTCGGCCCCAGCTTGCTCGGGGCGCGGAGAACACCCTCTTCCTCTCGGCCCGGGGACGTCCGCTCGACACCTCCACGCTCCGGCGACTGCTCCCGAATCCGCATCGCCTCCGCCACGCGTTCGCCACGCACCTGTTGGAAGGCGGTGCCGACCTCCGCACGATCCAGGAGCTGCTCGGGCATTCCTCGCTCTCGACCACGCAGATCTACAGCCATGTCGACTCCAAACGACTCCGGAAGGTCTATGACCGCGCCCACCCCCGCGCCTGACCGCGGCGGACATGGCCGGCGACAGGCGCCGACCACGCCCGACCCGACAGTCGTCGCGTTCCTGGCCCTCCTCGCGGCCCGGCGGGCGCCCCGGACGGTCGACGCGTACCGGCGCGACCTGGCCGACCTCGACCGCTATCTCGGGAAGCCTCCGGGAGAAGCGACAGCGGACGAGATCAAAGCGTGGCTGGCCGACCTGCGTGGTCGCGGCCAGGCGACCACTTCCGTCGCGCGGCGGGCGGCGGCCGCACGCGCCTTCTACCGCCATCTCGTGCTGCTCGGCCTCCGCGAGGACAACCCGGCGGCCGACGTGGAGCTCCCGCGCCGCCGCTCGCGTCTCCCGCGAACGCTCTCGCCCGCCGAAGTGGAGCGCCTGATCGCCGCCGCGAACGGCACTACACCCCGCTCGCTGCGTGACCGGGCCCTGGTGGAGCTCCTCTATGGCGCCGGCCTGCGCGTGAGCGAGGCGGTCGGCCTGGAGCGAGGAGGGGTCGACCTGGACAACCGCCTCGTGCGCTGCATCGGCAAGGGCGACAAGGAGCGGATCGTTCCGTTGGGGCGCGAGGCGGCCGAGGCGCTCCGCCGCTACCTCGCCCGAGGGAGGCCGTACCTCGACCGCCGCCATCGCCCCGACCTCTTCTTGAACGCTCAGGGAGGGGCCCTCACGCGTGCGGGTGCGTTCCTGATCCTCCGGAAGCTGGCCGGCAAGGCAGGGCTCGACGCCCAGCGGGTCCATCCCCACATCCTCCGCCACTCGTTCGCGACCCACCTGCTGGAAGGGGGAGCCGACCTCAGGAGTGTCCAGGAGATGCTCGGCCACGCCGACCTCGGCACGACGGAGCTCTATACCCATGTTTCGGACCGGCGGAGGCGTGACACGTATTACTCAGCGCATCCACACGCGCGCCGTCAACGTAAGGACCTCGAGAAGACGTGAACGCCCCCCACACCCAGATCCTCGGAGTGTTGAGCGTGACCGCGGGATTGCTGTTCGCCATGGTCTGGCTCGCCGCCCGCATGAGCATGATCGAGTTGCGACGCCCTCAGAGATGCCCTGCCTGCGGCCGCCTGCGCCACGGCGGGTCGTGCGGCTGCAGCCCCTAGCGCGCCGCCGATTTCTTCTTCAGCGCCCGATGGACCGAGGCTGCCGCCGCCCGCAGATCCGCCTCGTCCGACTCCTCTTCGAGGTGAGCGAGGAGGGTGATCGTGTCCGCCATCGGGGAGCCGTTCTTCAGACAGAGGATCGCGAGCCGGCGTACGGCCTGGTTGGGGTCGTCGTTGGCGAGCGAGTGGAGCAACGGACGCCTCGCGTTGACGAGGCCCGGGTGGTCACGCGAGAGCAGCTCTAGCGAGAGGAGGGCCGAGCCGCGGCAGGCCGGGCTCTCGTCTTCCAGCCCCCGGCGCAGGAGCTCGGTCTTCTGGTTGAACCGAAGCTGGCCGATCGCGCGATAGGCGACCGCCCGCTCCCGGTAGTCGGCGCTTCGTGCCGAGCTTTCGACCTCTTCGGCGACCTCGCGTCGCAGGTCGGCGAGCTCGCGCTCGTCGCTCGTTTCTCCCGCGCGTGCGACAGCCTCGGCGAGGCTAGCCAACGGTGTCGAGTGAGCGGGGAGCCGGCCCGACGTACTTGGCGGAGGGGCGGATGAGCCGGCCCGACCGCTTTTGCTCGAGAATGTGCGCCGACCAGCCGGCCACCCGCGCGCACGCGAACATCGCCGGGAAAAGCGGTGGAGGAATGTCGGCGATGTCGAGGACGACTGCCGACCAGAACTCGACGTTCGTCGCGAGGACGCGCTCGGGATGGCGCGCCTTCAGCTCCTCGAGCGCGGCCTGCTCGAGCGCCTCGGCGACCTCCACCCGAGGGGACTCGAGCTCGTGCGCCGTGCGCCGGAGCACCCGCGCGCGCGGGTCCTCGGCGCGATAGACGCGGTGCCCGAAACCCATGATCCGCTCGCCGCGATCCAGCAGGTCGCGTATGTACTGGCCAACGTCGCCGGCCTCGGCGACCTCGTCGAGCATCTTGAGAACGCGCGTGGGCGCGCCGCCGTGCAACGGCCCGGAGAGAGCTCCGACCGCCGCGGACATGGCAGAGCCGCAGTCGGCGCCGGTGGATGCGACGATGCGTCCGGTGAAGGTCGAGGCGTTGGCGCCGTGCTCGGCCGCCGAGACCCAGTAGGAGTCCACCGCGCGCACGTGGCGCGGATCGGCCTCGCCGCGCCAGCGAAGCAGAAAGCGTTCCGCGGCGGTGTCGCCGGCGGCGACCACGTCGTCGGGAACCCGGTCCTCGCCGCGGGCCGACTGGGCGACGAGGGAGATCATGCCGGCGGAAAGACGGGCGAGATCGTCCCGCGCCTGCTCGTCAGAGATGTCGATCAACTGACTGAGACCCCAGTGCCCTCCAAGCTCGGCAGTCGAGGCCTGGAGGTCCGACATGGCGCTACCGGTGCGCGCCGGAAGCTCGATGTTCTCCGCTCGGGGCATGCCCGGCTCGAAGGAATCGTCCACGAGGAGACCCCAGACCTGCTCGTAGGGCACCTTCCCCACGAGCTCCTCGATGTCGACCCCGCGATAGCGGAGGGCGCCGCCTTCCCTGTCCGGCTCGGCGATCTCCGTCTCGAAGGCGACGATCCCCTCGAGCCCTGGCTTGAAGTCGTCCACGCCGCAAATCTACCCGGAACCCTTGGCACCAAGCCTCGCTAGAGTCCACGGCAGATGGCCCATCGCGTCACCTTGATCCCCGGCGACGGGACGGGCCCGGAGATCGCCGAGGCGACCCGGCGCGTGCTCGAGGCGAGCGGCGCCGAGCTCGCGTGGGACGTTCAGCAGGCCGGCGCCGACGTCATGGAGAAGTTCGGCGGCAATCCCCTGCCGGACCACGTTCTCGACTCGATCAAGCAAAACGGCGTCGCACTCAAGGGGCCGATCACGACTCCCGTGGGCACAGGCTTCCGCTCGGTGAACGTGGCGCTGCGCAAGACACTCGACCTCTACGGACAGGTCCGGCCCTGCAAGAGCTACCCGGGCGTCCGCTCGCGATACGAGCAGGTCGACCTCGTCGTCGTCCGCGAGAACACCGAGGACCTCTACGCAGGCATCGAATTCGAGGAGGGGAGCTCGCACGCGCGCGACCTGATCGACTGGGTCGAGCATCACGGGCACCCGCGGCTACGCGAAGACTCGGGCATCTCCCTGAAACCGATCTCGGTCGCCGGCTCGCGTCGCATCGTGGAGTTCGCGTTCGACTATGCGCGCAGGAACGGCCGCCGCAAGGTGACGGCCGTTCACAAGGCGAACATCATGAAGTTCACAGACGGCCTCTTCCTCCGCATCGCGCGGGAGGTGGCGGACGAGAACGACGAGCTCGAGTTCGAAGACCGCATCGTGGACAACCTCTCCATGCAGCTCGTCCAACGACCCGAGGAGTACGACGTGCTCGTCTGCCCGAACCTCTACGGCGACATCGTCTCGGACCTCTGCGCCGGCCTGATCGGAGGCCTCGGGCTCGCACCGGGAGGAAACTTCGGGACGCACGCCGCCGTCTTCGAGCCGACGCACGGCTCGGCGCCGAAGTACACGGGCCAGAACCGCGTCAACCCCATGGCGATGATGCTCTCGGGCGTGATGATGCTCCGCCACCTCGACGAGCGCGACGCTGCCGACCGGGTGGAGTCGGCCATCGCCGCGGTCATCGCCGAGGGACGCTCGGTCACGTACGACATGAAACCCACCCGTGACGACCCGACGGCGGTAGGGACGAGCGAGGTCGCGGACGCGGTCATCGACAAGATGGGAGTGCGAGTGTGAGCCGCAAGAAGGTCACGGTCGTAGGCGCCGGAAACGTGGGGGCAACCGCCGCGCAGGAGATCGTCCGCGCCGACTACGCGGACATCGTTCTCGTCGACATCAAGGAGGGCCTGCCGCAGGGGAAGGCGCTCGACATCAACTCCGCCGGGCCGGTGCTCGGCTACAACCCGTCGATCGTCGGCACGAACAGCTACGACGAGAGCGAGGGCTCGGACATCCTCGTCGTGACGGCAGGGGTTCCGAGGACGGGCGACATGAGCCGCGACGACCTGGTGACCACGAACGAAGGCATCGTCTCCTCGGTGACGCGCGAGGCCGTCGAGCGCTCGCCGGATGCCATCCTCATCGTCGTCTCGAACCCACTCGACGCCATGTGCCACGTGGCCAAGGACGCATCGGGCTGGCCGCGCGAGCGGGTCTTCGGAATGGCCGGGATCCTCGACACCGCTCGCTTTCGCACCTTCATCGCCTGGGAGACGGGGGCGGCGTCCAAGGACGTGACCGCCCTGGTCCTCGGCGGACACGGCGACCAGATGGTTCCGATCGTCTCGGCGACCACGGTCGGTGGCATCCCGCTTCGGCAGCTCGTGTCCGACGAGCGGATCGGGGCGCTCGTCGAGCGCACGCGCAGGGGAGGCGGGGAGTGCGTGCAGCTCCTGGGAACGTCGGCCTGGTACGCACCGGGCGCGGCCGTGGCCGAGATGGTGCAGGCCGTCGCGCTCGACCAGAAGCGCGTGCTCCCGTGCACGGCCTACCTCGATGGCGAGTACGGGATCGATGGGCTCTACATGGGCGTTCCGGTGAAGCTGGGAGCCGGCGGTATCGAGGAGATCGTCGAGCTCGACCTCTCCGATGAGGAACGGAGCGAGCTCGACCGTTCTGCCGAAGCCGTCCGAGAGGTCGTCGGCGTGCTGGCCGGATCCCGCTGAGAGCCCGTCCACTCCTTCTCGTCCTCCTCGCGCTCGCCGTCGTACTGGGGGTGCTCTGGTTCGTGCCCTCGAACGAGTACATCTTCCTTCCCGATCCCCCGCGCGCCGTCGACCCTCTCGTCCAGGTGCCCGGCGAGAAACAGGTAGAGGAAAAGGGCGGTATCTACATGGTCGACATCTTCGTCCGCAAGGCGAGCCTTCTCGAGCGCGTCTTCCCGCAGCTGCACGAGGGCGCATCGCTCGTGCCTGCGAAGCAGGTCAACCCGATCGGAGTCAGCGAGTCCCAGCGGCTGCAACAGAGTCGCAACGAGATGTCCCAGTCGCAGAAGGTCGCCGCCGCCGTCGCCCTCCGCTACCTGGGGTACAAGGTGGACGTCAAGACGAACGGCGTCGAGGTGACGGCGGTTTACCCGGATGCGCCCGCAGACGGGAAGCTCGAGGTCGGCGATGTGATCGTCTCGGTCGAGGGGAAGCCCGTCGAGACGACCGAGGATCTCCGCAAGGCGATGAGCCGAGTCAACCCCGGCGAGACAGTCACCTTCGGCGTTCGTCGCGCAGGTGGCGTGCGACAGATCCGCCTCGCCACGGAGGCGAATCCGGACGAGCCCAAGAGGGCCATCGTCGGCGTTCAAATCGAACAATCGGCGACGATCGACCTCCCGCTCGCGATCAAGATCGACACCGGGTCGATCGGTGGCCCTTCCGCCGGCCTGGCCTTCTCGCTGGACATCGTCGACGAGCTCGGCAATGACCTGGACAAAGATGGCCGCATCGTCGTAACCGGCGCGCTCGACCTCGATGGACGGGTCGGCGAGATCGGGGGCATCAAGCAGAAGACGATCGCGGCGCGAAACTCCCACGCCGACCTGTTCCTCGTCCCCGACGGAAATGCGAAGGACGCCCGGCGCTACGCGGACGGGCTCAAAGTCGTCGCGGTCTCGTCCTTTCGCGAGGCGTTGTCTGCCCTGGCAAGAATGTAGTTTTCCGACCTGGCAACGGATCGGACGATCTTCACGGAAATTGCGCGAATTTGGTGAACGCGGCTCTTCACCGCCGTGCCCAACGGGCCTATAGTCCGCGGCGGTCTGCGTGGCAAAGCGAACCGAAATCACCTGCAATGACTGCTTTTTTCGCCGAGCTGACCTCTGTGCGATTCCGGGCAATTGCGTCTGCCCGACCTACCGGCCGGCGAAGGCCACGCTGATTCCGCCGCGCCAGCCCCGGCTCGTGCAGCGCCCGCTCCGCGGCGCGACCGCCGCGGCCTAGGAGGGTTTGGCGGAACGTCTCTCGTCGCCGGGACGCGATGGTCGTTCCGAGGCAAGGACGCAGGGAGCCCTCGTATCGACTTTAGATACGGGGGCGACTGAGGACACAGCCTCGGGGCGAGCGGCGCGCCTCCGGCGGCACAGATGATGTTTCGTCAAACCCTCCTAGCCCGGGAAGCGCGGATCGTCGCGGATCGCCGCGAAATCCTCGTCGGCCCGAGCCCACTCCCGCATGCGCGGGTCCAGCTCGATCGCCTCCGTGAGATGAGCTAGGGCGTCGTCGGGCCGGCCGGCCAAGGACTCGAAGCAGGCGAGGTTGTAGAGGACGTTCGAATTCCCCGGATGGCGCTCGAGTGCCTGGAGGAAGACGGCGGCGCCGCGGTCCGGCTGGCCGGCATCGAGGAGCGGCTTCGCGGCGAGCCAGTCCTCCCAGGGCGAAGGCTCGAATGCGCGCCCAGGAACCCCGCCGACGACCAGGACGGTCGTGTCGGCCTCCTTGGCCACGGCGCCGCGACGGACGGCTGGGTCACGCACGAAGACGGCGGTTCCCGCGGGCGCGTCGACCTCTTCGCCACCGAGCTCGAACGTCGCGTGGCCGGTGGCGACGAAGTAGAGCTCCTCGTGCCGACCCGCGCCGTGCCCTAGCTCGTCGTGCTCCTCGATCACCCGCTCGCCGGCGCGCGCGGAGTAGGCGTTGATGCCGAACGAGTTGATGCCGAAATGAAGCCGTACCGGGCGGACGCCGAAATCGGCGGAGCTCTTCACGAGCGGCATGTCCTCGAGACGCCCGACGGCGTAGGGCTTGGAGCTCACCTAGGCGGCGACTGCGGCTGCATCGCGCACAAGCCGCCCGAGCCGGCCGATTCCCTCGTCGATCTCCGGCGCGGTGGCGAAGGAGTACGCGAGCCGCGCAGCTTCCTCCCCACCGCCGTGGAAGAAGAAGTCGGCTCCCTTGATGAAGGTGACGTCATCCTGGGTCGCCCGTGCGAGCAGAGCCTCTCCGCTGACGCCGGCCGGCAGGTCGAGCCAGAGGAAGTAGCCGCCCTCGGGCCTGCTCCAGGTGGAGCTCTCGGCGAGCTCCCGCCCCAGGGCAGCGGTCATGGCGTCGCGGCGGATGCGGAGGCCGTCTCGCACGCGCTCGAGGTTCGGCTCGTAGCCGCCGGCGGTGACGAAGTCGTACAGCGCCGCCTCGACGAAGATCGCCGGCGAGACGTAGTTCTCGAGTACCAGCGCCTCGATCTCCGGGACGAGCTCCTCGGGCAGAATCACGTAGCCCGTCCGGATCCCCGGCGCGACCGTCTTCGAGAAAGAGGAGAGGAAGACGACGCCCTCGCCGTCCGCCAGCTCGAACAGGCGCGGCAGCGGGTCGCCCTCGAACCGGAGCTCCCCGTAGGGGTCGTCCTCGAAGACGAGGGCTCCGCGCGAGCGCGCCAGCTCGACCAGACGGAAGCGGTTCTCACGGGAAATCGTGCGCCCGCTCGGGTTCTGAAAGGTCGGGATCGTATAGACGACATCGCCCGCGCGCAGCGCCCCCGCCAGCGCGTCGATGTCGAGCCCGTCGTCGGCGAGCTCAACCTGCTCGACCTCCGCCCGGAGCCGGCGCAGGATCGAGAGTGAGCGGTCGTAGCACGGAGCCTCGACGAAGAAGCGCGCTCCTCCTCTGACGAGATGCCGCGCAACGAAGGAGAAGCCCTGCAGCGAGCCGTTCGTGACGATGACCCGGGCCGGATCGATGTCGTGGCGCCCGGCGATCCACTCGCGAAGAGGCGGATAGCCGCCGGGCGGCCCGTAGTTCAGCGCGGTCGCGCCGTCGCGCTCGAGGGCCGCCCTCGCGCAGTCGGCGAACTCCGCGATCGGGAGGAGATCGGGGCCCGGCATGCCGCGCGCGAAGGAGATGACGCCCACGCGCCTGAGTGTACTGACCCGGTCCGCCGCCCTTCTCGCCTAGGTGCGCGTGCCGACGACCTCGGCGACGAGCCTCGCAACCTCGGTCGGATTGGTGCCGACGCGCACGCCGTGGGCTTCGAGGGCCTCCTTCTTCGCCTGGGCCGTTCCGGCGGTCCCTGAAATGATCGCGCCGGCGTGGCCCATCGTCTTCCCGGGTGGAGCCGTGAAGCCCGCGATGTAGGCGATGACCGGCTTCGTCATCTCGGCTTCGATGAAGCCCGCCGCCTTCTCTTCCTCGGCCCCTCCGATCTCGCCCACCATGACGACGTACTCGGTCTCGGGGTCGCGCTCGAAGCGCCCCAGGACGTCCAAAAACGACGACCCGACGACGGGGTCCCCCCCAATTCCGACGATAGTCGATTGCCCCACGCCGAGCTGTGCCAGCTCGTGCCCGATCTGGTACGTGAGCGTTCCGGATCTGGACACGAGGCCGACGTTGCCCTCGCGGAAGATCTCTGCCGGGATGATCCCGACGTTCGCCTTCCCCGGCGAGAGGACGCCGGGGCAGTTGGGACCGACGAGCGTGACCCCGCGCGGATAGACGTAGTTGTAGACCCGGAGCATGTCGTGGGCCGGAATCCCCTCCGTAATGCAGATGACCGTCTCGATTCCGGCGTCGACCGCCTCGTAGATCGCGTCCGCCGCGAAGCGGGCTGGAACGAACACCATCGCGGTGTTCGGACCCGTCTCGGCGACGGCCTTTCGGACCGAGTCGAAGACCGGGATGCCATCCACGTCGGCGCCGCCTTTCCCAGGCGTGACGCCGGCGACGACGTTCGTCCCGTACGCCTTGTTCCGGGTGGCGTGAAAGGAGCCCTCGCGCCCAGTGATCCCCTGGACGACCAGGCGCGTCTCCGAGTCGACAATGATCGCCACTACGACTTTCTTCCCTTGAGGGCAATCCGGTCGAGGCGGAGCTTGCCGCCCTCGACGCGGTCGGCGACGAGCTCGCGCACCCGAGCCGCGTCCTCGCCCGTGCAACCGGTTCGGTCGAGCCACGGCTCGAGCTCGATCCTCCGCTCCAGCGTGCGCGCTTCCTCCACGTCGAGTCCGGTGCCCACGAAGAGGGCGTGCCATTCCTCCTCGGAGTAGTTGCGCACGTGGGAGGGATCGCGGAGACGGTTTGCCTCCTCGTCCGCGTCGCCCATGCGGAGGTTGTCCACGACGAGAACGAGGTCGCTCGCCACCCGCGCCATCTCCCTGACACCGGTCGCCACGTCCTGGAAGTGATGCGCGGCGAGCCGGCAGGCGACGACGTCGAAGCTCCCGTCGGCGAAGGGCAAGTTCTCGGCGGCGCAGACGAGGTCCGGGCGCATCCCGGGGGCCGGGTCGGAGCTGACAACGTCGACTCCCGCCTCCCGCAGCCTCCGCGCAACGTGGCCGCCCCCGCTAGCCACGTCGAGCGCCGTGCCGGCGCCCGCGGCCCATTCCACGATCAGGTCGAGGTCCCATCCCTCGCGATGCTCCTGACTCTCGCGATAGGCCTCCGCCCGCTCGTCCCAGACGCTGACGCGTCGATTTTTCACGCGCGGGCTCCGCCTCGCGCTTTCGCCCCCGCGAGCTCGACGACGCGCTCGGCCGCTGAGAGCATGGTCTCCTCGACGTAGAGGTTCGGCTGCGCGGCCCCGACGAGCATCGCGCGCCCTTCCTCCGCATTCGTTCCGTCGAGTCGAACGACGAGGGGGAGATCGATCGTCATCCGGTCGAGCGCCTCGAGGATCCCGCGCGCAACCTCGTCGCAGCGGGTGATCCCGCCGAAGATGTTGAAGAGGATGCCCTTGACCTTCGCCGGCGTCGAGGTCCCGCATCTCCGCGATGTCCGGATGGCGAAAGAGCGCGTTGTCGTCGACGGTGAACTTGGAGTCGAGCGCCTTCACCTCGCCCTCCGGCGTGACGATCAGCGGGTTGATCTCGCAGAGCATCGCGTCGGCTCCGACGAAGGCCTCATAGAGGTGGCCGACGAGGCCGATCACCTGCTTCTGCTCGTCCGGATCGCCGACGCCCGCTGTGAAGCAGAGCCAGCGGGCTTGGAACGGCTGGAACCCAATGAGCGGATCGACGTGCAGCCGCGCGAGCGCATCCGGCGAGCGCTCCGCCACTTCCTCGATGTCCACCCCGCCCTCGGTCGTGAGCATGAGGAGCGGCTTCTTCTCGCCCCGGTCGAAGGTGATCGAGAGGTAGTACTCCTTGGCGATGTCGGAAGCCTTCTCGACCCAGACTTTTCCGACGACGTGGCCGCGGATGTCCAGTCCGAGGATCTCCTCCGCTCTCTGAGCCGCCTCCTCGGGCGAGTCCGCGAGCTTGATCCCGCCCGCCTTCCCGCGTCCGCCTGTGAGCACTTGCGCCTTGACGACGACCTGGCCCCCAAGCTCCTCCGCGACCGTGCGCGCCTCCTCGGGGGTCGACGCGAGCTTCCCTTCCGAGACTGGGATGCCGAAGCGGGCGAAGAGCTCCTTGCCCTGGTACTCGTAGAGGTCCATGGGCGGCGGCGAGTGTACCCGCTGCCGCGTTCAGGACCGGCGCGTCCCGGGCATACGGACGGACGTTGTAGCCTTCGCCGCACCCAGCGAGAGGAGTGCTCGGACACGGACTCGACCGACGCAGACACGGACTCGACCGACCCGAGCTAGCTCGCTCGTTCGAGCAGTCGACCCGGTCCCGACCGAGGAGTTCCTCGCCGAGCATTGGGAGCAGAGGCCGCTCGTCGTCGCGCGAGACGAGGAGGAGCGTTTTCAAGACCTCCTCTCCGTCGCCGACGTCGATCGGCTTCTCTGCTCCGGAGGCCTACGCCAACCGGCCTTCCGCCTGGTCAAGGCCGGAGAGAAAATCGACGCCGCCTCCTACACGACGAGCATCCCCTGGCGTCCTGCGCCTTTTAGCGGGACCGCGGAAATCGGTCGTGTCCTGGGCGAGTTCGAGGCGGGAGCGACACTCGTCCTCCAGGGGCTCCATCTCTACTGGCCGCCGCTCGCCGAATTCTGCCGCACGCTCGAAGGCGAGCTCGGCCATCCCGCGCAGGCGAACGCGTACTTCACGCCCGGCGACGCGCAGGGTCTCCCTGTGCACCACGACACCCACGATGTCTTCTCGCTCCAGGTCTCCGGAGAGAAGCGGTGGCTGGTCTACGAGCCGGCGCTCGAGCTCCCGCTCAAAGATCAGCGCTACAAACCGGAGCACGGCGGGCCGGGCGAGCCCGTCCACGACGTCACTCTGAAGCCCGGAGACGCGCTCTACCTGCCGCGCGGGTGGCTGCACGAGGCTACGACGTCGAGCACGGACTCCCTGCACATCACCGTGGGAGTCAACGTCTACACGTGGCTGGACGCTTTCAGGGCGGCGCTCGACGAGTGCGCTGACGACGTCGAGTTCCGTCACTCGCCCCAAGGCGAAGCAGACGAGCTCGGCGAGCGGTTGCTGGCGCGTCTCGACCCGGAGCAGGTGGCATTACGTCAGCGCCGGCGGCTCGTAAGGACACGCCGGCCGATTCTCGACGGCCAGCTCGGCCAGTTGCGAACGCTCAACGGCCTCACGCTGGAGACGCCGCTCGAGCGACGCCAGACCGTCCTCTTCGACCTGGACGGCCTTACGCTCGCGTTCGAGGGAAAGGAGCTCTCGTTCCCTGCAAGCGTGGAGGAGCCGATCGCCTTCGCAGCGGCGACCGCGGGGCCGTTCACCCCAGCCCAGCTTCCTGGCGACCTCGACGACGAGAGTCGGCTCGTGCTCGTCCGCCGGCTCGTCCGCGAGGGATTCCTGCGGATCAGCGAAGCTGCGCCAGGTAGCGGCGCGGACGCTGAGCAGTGACCGAGCCGCATGTCAGGTAGACAGGCTCGTCGGCGAGCTCCGACGCGACGTCGACCTTGCGCTCCACGCCCTTGGCCCGCAGGGTGACCGTCCAGCCGCCGTCGCGGCGCTCCACGCGCTCGAGCGAGACGTCGTCGATCCCCGTGAGTCCCTCCGCGTCGCGGACGGCACGCTCCGCCGCCTGGACGGCAAACGTATAGGCGGAACGGCCCCGATAGAGATCGAGGTAGATGCGGCCGTCGAAATACGAATCGAGCAGCGGATCCAGGTCGCCGTCTTCAACCCGTCCGAAGTAGAGGCCTTCGGGCAGGACGACGACGTTGCCCGCGAAGCGGTCGCCTCCGACGTGCGTCGACTGCCACACCCAGTCGGGGTCGATCTTTCCCTTGAGACCGTCGTAGAGAGGGTGGCCGTACTTGGCGCAGCAGCGGTCGCGCTTCCCGTGCGTGCACACGACGAAGACCGGATGCTCGACCGGCACTCCCGGCGTGCCGCCGTCGAGGAGAGCGCTGGCGAAGTCGTACTCGAGCAGGTCGTCATGCCGCTCGAACTCGAGGGCGTAGAGGCTCTCCTCACCGGGTCGAGAGCTCCCGATGTAGAGCATGCGCCGCGCCTGCGCGCGACGGCGTGGCTGCTTGATGAAGAGGAGCCGGGCGTGCCCGAGCTTGGCGAGCTGGTCGCGGAGGTGCTCCTTCAGCGGGGCCGAAAGCAGGCTCCCGCCGAGCACATCCCGATCCCACAGGCCGCGGTACTCGACCAGAAGCCAGCGGTCGATCCGGCTCGCGGTGGCGGCGAGAGACTCGCTCGCCGCTCCCGAAACGTCCGCGCATAGGGCTCGCTTGACGCTCACTGCCACGCGGATAGCGTACCCGCTTTGTGAGGCGGACCTTACAAAGGCTCCGCGTCGTTCCCTGCCTGCGTTACGACGCAGATCACCTGCCCCGTCGCCACCTGGGCGCCGGCCGCGACGGAGAGCTCGCCGACCGTCCCGTGCCGGTGCGCCCTGATCTCGTTTTCCATCTTCATGGCCTCGACGATGCAGATCACCTGCCCGGCCTGTACCTCGTCACCCTCCGCAACCTCGACCGCCAGCACCGTGCCTTGCATCGGGCTCACCACCGCCTCCTTCGCCGCCCCGTGATGAGCACCGCCGCCCGCTCGCTCCCGACGGCGCCGGGCGAGCTCAGCGTGCGGCGGCTCCGGCTGGAGCAGCTTGACGTCGTAGCGGCGGCCGTCGAGCTCGAGCTCGACGAAGCGTTCCCGCAGGCGTCCGTCCGGCGGCCGAGCTACGTTTGTTGCCTGATGAGACAACTGCTGAGCTTTCTGCGCGAGTTCCTCCGATTCCACCAGGCCGTGGCAGGTCGTGGCCTCGACGAAGCATGGATGCCGGAGCAGCGCCTTGTGGAATCCCGCCAGCGTGGTCACACCCTCGACCACGAGCTCGTCGAGCGCGCGCAGCATCCGCAGGCGCGCACGCTCGCGGTCGACGTCCCAGACGCACACCTTCGCGACCAGTGGGTCATAGAGCCCGACGACCTCGGAGCCCTCGATGACTCCCGAGTCGACGCGCACGCCTGGCCCGGCGGGCTCGCGGTACGCGGTGATCACGCCCGGCGAGGGGAGAAAGCCGTTGGCAGCATCCTCCGCGTTGATGCGGCACTCGATCGCGTGTCCACTGAAGCGAAGCTCTTCCTGGCGAACGCTCGTCGGCTCGCCCGCCGCGATCAGCACCTGCTCACGCACGAGGTCGACGCCCGTGACGAGCTCGGTGATGGTGTGCTCCACCTGGATGCGCGTGTTCATCTCCAGGAACCAGTAGTTGCCCTCTTGGTCGAGGAGGCCCTCGATTGTGCCTGCGCTCCGGTAGCCCACCGCACTCGCGGCGTCCACAGCGATGCGGCCGATGCGTTCACGGAGATCCAGGGAGACCGCGGGCGAGGGTGTCTCCTCGACGATCTTCTGGTGGCGACGCTGGATCGTGCAGTCGCGCTCACCCAGGTGGACGACGTTCCCGTGCCCGTCGGCGAGCACCTGCACCTCGACGTGGCGGGGATCCTCGATGAACCTCTCCATGTAGACGGCGGGGTCCGAGAAGTACGACTCTCCCTCGCGGCGGGCGGCGGCGAGCGAGCGCTCGGCCTCCTCGGGCCCCGGAACGACCTTCAGGCCCTTGCCGCCGCCACCGGCCGACGCCTTGATCGCGATCGGCCAGCCGTATTCGTCACCGAGCCGGACGACCTCGTCGGCCGTCTCGACCGGCTCGGTCGTTCCGGGGATGATCGGGACGCCCGCGTTCGCCATGCGCTCGCGCGCGGCGACCTTCGAGCCCATCAGCTCGATCGCTTCAGGCGGCGGTCCGATCCAGACGAGCCCTGCGTTCTCGACGGCGCGGGCAAAGGACGCGTTCTCGGCGAGGAAGCCGTAGCCCGGGTGAATCGCTTCGACGCCCGCCCGTTCGGCGACGGCGAGGATCCGCTCCTGGTGGAGATAGCTCTCTGCAGGCGGGCCCGGGCCGACCAGAAACGCCTCGTCGGCAGAGGCGGCGTGCAGGGAGCCGCGGTCGGCCTCGGAGTAGATCGCCACGGTCCCGATCTCGAGCTCGCGCAGGGTGCGGAAGACCCGAACGGCGATCTCGCCACGGTTTGCGACCAAGACCTTCCCGAAGAGCGACACGAGCGCGCCTATTCTTCCCTGCCGTGCACCTCTCGGACCAGCTCACGGTCGCGCGCGCGCTCTCCGTCCCGGTCGTCGTCGTTCTGTTCGCCTGGGACTTTCCAGGCCACGACTACTGGGCAACGGGGGTCTTCGCCATCGCGATGGCGACCGACTGGCTCGACGGCTGGTACGCGCGCCGAACCGATCGGTCCTCCAATCTCGGACGCCTGCTCGACCCTGTCGCGGACAAACTGCTCGTCATGGCCACCTTGATCATGGTCGTCGGCCGTGTCCTCCCCGCGTGGATGGTGGCTGCGATCGTCGCCCGCGAGTTCCTCCTCTCCGGCCTCCGGCTGGCTGCGCTCGAGCGCGGGGTCGTCATCGCCGCGCGCGACCTCGGCAAGCTCAAGACCGGAACCCAGGCTCTCGCAGCAGGACTGGCCGGGCTGGCGGCGGGGGGTGCCTTCAGCGACGACATCGCGTGGTGGACGGGGCTGGTTGCGCTTCTCATCACGTGGATCTCGGGAGTCGACTACTTTCTGAGTGCACCTCGCCTTTTCCGTGGCCAGCAGCCTGCGTAACTTTCGAACGGACGATCGCTCAGCGGTGCTAGAGCTCTCCCGGCACGCTCTCCAGCGGCCGGCGGAACAGGTGGGAAACCCGCTGTGGAAGACCCGGGAAGAGCTCGAGAGCGAGCTTGCGGACTGGGAAGTGGATCCACAGGAAACGCTGCTCGTCGACGAACACGACGGAGCCGTCATCGGCTTCGGTGGCGTCGAGGTCTCGCCCGGCTGGGAGCACGCCGACCTCTTCGGGCCACTCGTCGCACCCGAGTTCCGTGGCCAGAAGCTCGGCACCCTGCTCCTGGAAGCGTCGATCGAGCGGGCAGAAGATCGCAGCGCGGAGCGGATCATCGCCTCTGTCGGCACGCGCAACCTGGGCGGCCGGCTCCTGCTCGAGCGCGCGGGGTTTAAGCAGCAAGGCGCAGCGAGCGCAATCTTTCGCGTCACTCCGGCCGACCATCGTCCCGTCGAGCCCGGCCCGCCGGGCGTGACCGTCCGTCCCGGCACGTCGGACGACCTGGACACGGCCCTCCACCTCTATCGGGAGTGTTTCCCGAGCGGTGTCTTTCCCGAAGTCGCGTGGCGGGAAGGGCTCGACGCCGGCTCCGTCTATCTCGCCGAGTCGGAGGGAACCGGGCTCGCCATCGTCAACATCGATCCGAGCGACCGCTGGATCTACCACGTGGGCGTCACGGAGAGCGAGCGCTCGCACGGAGTCGGCAGCTACATCCTGAGCCGCGCCCTCGCCGACTACTGGGAGGGGCATCCGGGCGACGCGCTCGGGCTTTCGGTGCGCGCGGACAACCTGCCGGCGCTGCGGCTCTATCGCCGCCAGGGGTTCGCGCCGCTCCTCGTCGTCGAGTCCTTCGAGCTGCCGCTCTAGCCGTTGCTCCTGGCGGTCGACCAGGGGACAACCGGGACGACCTGCCTCGTCGTGGACGACGAGCTCATGCCGCGCGGGCGGGGCTACCGCGAGGTGCCCCAGTATTTTCCGCGGCCGGGATGGGTAGAGCACGACCCGGACGAGCTCTGGGAGTCGGTGCTCGGAGCCGCGATCGATGCGCTCGCCGATGCCGGAATCGAGTCCACCGACCTCTCCGCCGTCGGCCTCGCGAATCAGCGCGAGACGACCGTGGTCTGGGACCGCCGCAGCGGTCGGCCCGTCCACCGCGCGATCGTCTGGCAGGACCGCCGTACGGCCGAGCGCTGCCGAGAGCTGCCGCGCGATCTGATCCGCGACCGCACCGGGCTGGTCCCCGACCCTTACTTCTCGGCGACGAAGCTGGAATGGATCCTGTCCGAGCGCGACGCGACGGGCCTCGCGTTCGGGACGGTCGATGCTTGGCTCCTCTGGAAGCTCACAGGCGGCGAGATCCATGCGACCGACGTCTCGAACGCCTCCCGAACGCTCCTCTTCAACCTGGAGACACTCGAGTGGGACCGCGAGCTTCTCGAGCTCTTCGGAGTCCCCGAGTCCGTGCTGCCGCGAGTCGTCCCCTCGAGCGGAATCGTGGGGGAAGCAGACCTGCTCGGCGCCCGGGTCCCGATCGCGGGCATCGCGGGCGATCAGCAGGCTGCGCTCTTCGGCCAGGCCTGCTTCCGCCCGGGCCAGGCCAAGGCCACGTATGGGACGGGCAGCTTCGTGCTCGTCAACGCAGGCACCGAGACGGCCGCCGCCCCCGAAGGACTCGTGCGGACGATCGCCTGGCGCCTCGGCGACTCGCCGGCCGTTTATGCGCTCGAGGGCTCCGTCTTCGTGACGGGCGCCGCGCTGCAGTGGCTCCGAGACGGGCTCGGCATCCTGGGCGCCCCCGCCGAGAGCGAGGCGCTGGCCCGCTCGGTGGAGAGCAACGACGGCGTCTATTTCGTGCCGGCGCTGACAGGGCTCGGCTCGCCGCACTGGGAGCCCGAGGCACGCGGGCTGATCACCGGCCTCAGCCGCGGAACGAGTCGTGCGCACATCGTGCGCGCAGCGCTCGAGGCGATCGCCTACCAGACGCGGGACGTCCTCGACGCTATGGCATTCGAGCTGGACGTTCTCCGCGCCGACGGAGGAGGCGCTCAGAACGCCTTCCTGATGCAGTTCCAGGCCGACATAGCCCGCCTGCCCGTGGAGGTGCCCTCCGAGCGGGAGACGACCGCGCTCGGCGCAGCCGCGCTCGCCGGGCTTGCGACGGGGGTTTGGTCGAGCCTCGAGGATCTCGCCGCGGCCTGGCGGCGCGAAGCCCGCTACGAGCCCCAGCTGGACGGCTCGGAGGCCGAGCGGCTCCTCGGAGAGTGGCGGCTCGCCGTCACTCGGGCTCTTCTTCAGGATTGAGCGTCTCGCGGACGCCGGTCCGCCACCAGTCGTTGTAGGGATCCTCCGGCTCCGCAAGCAGCCGCGCCAGCGCCTCGTCCAGCGCCTCGCGCTCGTCTTCAGGCGGCTCGGGCACGATCTCGCGCTCCATCGAGGGATGAGATTAAAGGCTGGTCGGCGGGCCTCCGATAGGAACCGGGATGCGCCGGGGTCTCATTCTCCTTGCAATTTTCGCCGCACTGGCCGCCGCTCCGACGGTCCAGGCGGCGTCCTGGGCGCGCCCGCAGATCCAGATCGTCGTCGACCACGGCCTCATGGGTCCGAGCGTGGCCGAGTTCCGCGCGGGCCAGCCATTGACGCGCGCAGAGCTGGGCTACGCGATGGCCGTCCTCACCCAGCAAGAGCAGGTGGTCGTCGACCCCGAGCGGACGGTGACGATGGCGCAGCTCCACAGGCGGCTCGTGACCTACCTCGGCCTGCGGACCGCGGCAAGGAAGTTCCGTCGCACGGTCGCGAACGCCGGCCTCAACCCGCCGTGGCGGCTCGGAGACGAGACCGTCGCGCGCCTCCTTCGGCTTCGCTTCAACCATCCGGCCGAGCAGGACAACCTCGAGCTTCGCCCCAACGACCCCGCCACGCGGGCGGAGGCCGCCTACTCGCTGGCGCGCGTGCTCGAACTGGGCCAGTGGGACAGAGACTGGGTGAAATCGCTCGCCGACTCGTTCGCCCTGCCCCAGCTGACCGCGTGGAAGACGCGGGTCCTGAAGCGCGCCGTCCATTTCGACGGCTTTCCGTACATCTGGGGCGGCATCTGGGAGCATCAGCAGACCCTCTTCGGCGTCACCGACCGCGGTGGGTTCGACTGCTCAGGGTTCGTGTGGCGCGTCTACAAGGTGCCCTTCGAGGGCGGTGGTTCCCTCTCATCGGTCATCCAGGGCCGCACCACCTACCAGATGAGCGGCGAGGTGCCCAAGAGCGCCCGCATCGCCAGGCGATACATCAAGCCGGCCGACGTCCTCTTTTTCGGCTCGGCAGGCCCTACCTCGGGGCCCTCGCAGGTCGACCACACGGGCATCTATCTGGGCGGCGGCTGGATGATCCACTCGTCCGGGCAGGGTGTGACGCTCGTTCCCTTCTCCGGCTGGTACGTGGATCGCTTCGCCTGGGCACGCCGCCCGCTTCGCGAAGCCGGCCTTTTGTAGCGCAACCGCGCTTTCCACGCGGGATTGCCGAATCACCCGGAAGGGGGATGCTGGCCATACTGGCGTCGACGGATACTGCGGTCCGTCCTAGGCGTCTGACACGGGAGAGGACCCAGATGCTCCACTGGAAGGTAAAGCTCGCGCACCTTGCCGTCATCGCTGCTCTTCTGGCCGCTTTCTTGAGCGACCTGGAAGGGTGGGCCTGGTAAGACGGCGAAGTAGTACGGCATCACCGTGAACGTTCAACCCGTTCGCTCCGTTGAGAGCGCAGCGGGCGAGGTAAGGCGGGCGCGCTTCGTCTCTCGTGAGACGGCGCGCCTTCTGCCAATCCTCCTACCCACTGCCCTCGTGGGCTTTGCGCTGCTCGGCGTTGCGATATTTTGGTTCGCAGCGTCCGGGCCGAGCGCGGCCGTCCTCGGAGGCGTCGTCGCACTCCTGCTCGCGGCCACGTTCGTCGAGGCGCACCCTGTGCCGATCGAGGGCATCAGCTCCGAGGGAATCTCCCTCGCGGCGGTGTTCATCGTCGGAACGGGAGTCATCTACGGCTGGGCCCCGGCGGTGATCATGGGCTTCCTCACGAGGGCGCTCATCGAGATCGTCCAGGGCCGACCGCTGATCCGGCTTTCGTACAACGCCGCCGTTTACGCGATCGGTGGCGCGGCGGCCGGCGCCGCCAGCTCGCTCGGGGCGAACGAGGCGGGCGTCGCCTCGTTGCTCCTCCAGGTGCTGCTCGGGGCTGCCGCGTTCTATGCGGTCAACATCCCGCTCATCGCGGCGATCATCTCGCGCTGGGCGCGGGAGCCGTTCTTGCCCCTGCTCAAGCGCTCCATCTACTGGACCGCGGTGCCGTTCTCGATCATGGCCTCGGTGAGCCTGATGCTCGCCGTCCTCTGGGAGCGCTCGCCGCTCCTCGCGATCGCGCTCGTCGGCCCGCTCGTCGCCATCGCCCTGTACCAGCGCTCGGTATACAGCGCGCTCAAGGCCATGCGGCTCGCCCTCACCGATCCCCTCACTGGGCTCGGCAACCACCGCCATTTCCACGAGCGGCTCCAGCGCGATCTCGACAAGGCCCAGACCGAGGGGTTCGCGCTCACTGTGTGCCTGCTCGACATCGACAACTTCAAGCAGATCAACGACCGCTACGGCCATCCGGTCGGAGACAGGGTGCTCGCCCAGGTCGCTGCCCGCCTGCGCCAGGGAGGGGAGGCCTTCCGCCTCGGAGGCGACGAGTTCGCGCTCCTGCTTCCCCGGCGTGACGAGCACGAGAGCCTCTCGATCGCGCAGTCGGTGATCGACCGGGTCGCCGAGACCCCGTGCGAGGACGCCGGCAAGGTCTCGATCTCGGCCGGCATCGCCACCTACCCGCAGCACGGCGTCGAGCGCTCCGAGCTCGTGCGGGTCGCGGACAGCGCGCTCTACCTCGCCAAGGAGCACGGCAAGGGACGCGTTCGTGCCTACCGGCCCGACCTGCTCGAGCTCGCGGAGCTGCGCAGGCTCGCCGAGGGCCCGGACCGGGCCGCGCGCCTCCGGGCAGCCGCGTCTCTCGCGCATGCCGTAGATGCCCGCGACGCCTACACGGGCTCGCACTCGTACATGGTCGGAGAGCTGGCGGCGCGAGTGGCCAGCCGCATGGGGCTCGACGGGGAGCAGATCGAGCTCGCCCGCCTGGCCGGCTCGTTGCACGACCTTGGCAAGCTCGCCATCCCGGAGGAGATCCTGCGCAAGCCCGGCCCGCTGAACGAGGCCGAACGGCTCGTCCTCGAGCGCCACCCCCAGATCGGCTTCCGCATGCTCGATTCGCTGGGGGTCGAGCCCGTCGCCTCGTGGGTGCTGCACCACCACGAGCGCTGGGACGGCGACGGCTATCCGGACCGCCTCGGCGGCGAGCGCATCCCCCTCGGCTCGCGGATCCTCCTGGTCGCCGACGCGTACGACGCGATGACCACGGACCGCATCTACCGCTCCCGCCTGAGCCACGACCGGGCCATGGCGGAGCTGGAGCGCTGCTCCGGGACCCAGTTCGACCCGGACGTCGTTGCCGCCTTCCGACTCGAGTTCGACCGGCCGCGGCGGCCCGAGCTCGTCGTGCTCGAGACGGGCTAGCCTCCGAAGAAGGTCCGCAGCTCCTCGTAGGTCTCTTCAGGGGCCTCCTCGGCGAGGAAATGTCCGCAGTCGAGCGCCCGCCCGCGCACGTCGTCGGCCCACTGGCTCCAGACGTCGAGAACGTCGAACCAGCGCCCCAGCTCCTCGCGACCGCTCCAGAGCGCGAGCACGGGGCATGCGATCCTGCGCGTGCCTCGATCCGCCTCGTCGAGCTCGAAGTCGATCGTTGCGCCTGCCCGGTAGTCCTCGCACATCCCGTGGATGGTCTCCGGGTCGCGAACGCACCGAAGGTAGTCCTCGAGCGCCTCGGGATCGAAACGACTGCGGTCGCCGTGGAAGAAGTAGGCATCCGGGTTCGACCCGATCACCTCCTCGGGAAATGGCGCCGGCTGCGCGAGGAAGAACCAGTGCCAGTCGACGAGGCCGAACTCCATGTCGACTCGATGCCACATGTCTCCCGTCGGCACGATGTCGAGCACGGCCAGCCGCTCGACCCGCTCCGGGTGGTCGAGCGCCAGGCGGTAGGCGCAGCGACCGCCCCGGTCGTGGCCGGCGACTCCGAAGCGCTCGAACCCGAACTGGTGCATGACCTCGACCTGGTCGCGCGCCATCGCTCGCTTCGAGTACGGCTCGTGGTCGGATGTCGTGGGCGGCTTCGAGCTCTCTCCGTAGCCGCGCAGGTCGGCGGCGACGACGGTGAAATCCTCCGCGAGACGCGGGGCGACGAGGTTCCACATCGCGTGTGTCTGGGGGTGACCGTGCAGGAGAAGGAGCGGCGGCCCGCTGCCACCGTGGCGCACACGGATGGTGGCCTCGCCGGTGTCCACGAACGAGAGCTCGAATCGTTCGAACACACTGCCATGAATGCCAGGAACGCTCTCTCTCGGGCAGGCGTAAGGTGATACGCATGCGCCGGTGGCCCACGCGGCTCCTCGTCGGCGCGCTCGTCGCGCTCGGCTCGGTAGCGGTCGCTGACGCCCTTCGGGGAGACCGGACGAAGGTCGTGCCGCGGCCGAGGACACCTGCCACGGTCGCGCTGATTACTCGGAACGAGCCGGCCGCGAGCGGGTTGAGCGGCGTCCTCTACTACAGCAATACCGAGGATGACTGCCGCCTTGACGGTTTGAGCCTGCCCGATCTCGGTAACGCGCCGCCCCCGAAGCTCCGCAGCTGCCGCTTCTCGCTTTCACGCGACGGGCAGGCGGCCTTCCCCGACGACGCGGAGTGGTCCCCTCAGGGAGGCATGTACGCGCGCGAGGACGACAACATGATCGAGCTGGGATCCTCCGCCTCGCATCAGGCGCTGCACTTCCCCGGCAGTGCGCCTGCGTTCAAGCCCGACGGAACCTTCACGTACGTCCGCGAAAACGAGGTAGTCGAATGGACGACCTCCTGCCCGCGCGGCTCAAGGCTCTTCACCCTTCCGGGCGACAACGCGACCGCGCGCTGCCGCCGAATCGTGCTGTCGACCGGCGACCTGCGGCGTGCGCGCATCGGCGGGGAAGGTTCGGGCCCCCTCATCCCGAAGGATCTGGCCTGGCTGAGCGGTACGCGCCTCGTCACAGTCGTCGGGGACGCTGGAATAAGCGGCCACCGGGAACACCTCTCCGTGATCGACGGCGGGCGGGTCGTGGGAGCGACGATCAGCGAGTTCGGCGAGGGCATGCGAGTCGAAGCCAGTCCGCACGGCAACTTCCTCACTGCCTGGTACGGCGACAGCCTCGTCACCATCCGCGATCGGAACGGAGATCTGGTCACCTTCCCAACGATCCCGCGGGTGCGGGCGTTGACCTGGTCTCCGGACGAGCGCTGGACGGCTGTCGCGACAGAGCACTCGGTCTTCGTCTTCCGCACGAACACCGAAGAGGCACGCGTCCGCCGCCTGCCGATCAAGGCGTACGAGCTCGCCTGGCGCTGATGGCGCGGCTGCCCACCTGGCTCATCGTGGCGGCGGTGGGCGCCGTCGTCGCCCTGGCCGCCGCTGACGCGATCCGCCCAACTGGCGAGCCGAGGACGCGAGCCCCGGCAGCTACGGGCCCCCCTGGCCTGAACGGCGTCCTGCTCGTGGGCCGTCCGGACTGCTCGACGACGGCGATCAGGCTTCCGAGCCTGGACGAGGAGCGGGCCCTTCGACGCCTGGACTGCGGCGGGCTGGTCTGGTCTCGGGACGGCACGCTCGCGGCGCGCTGCACCCCGACGAACGGCACCGAGATCCTCACCGAGCGACTCGAGTTCACAGCTCGAGTGGCTGGGTGTAGTCCTGCGTGGCGGGAAGACGGCGCCTTGAGCGTCATCCGCAACGGTGACCTGCTCATCTTCCGGCGACGCGGCCCGGTGCGGCTGTTCGTCTCCCGAACCACACTCGCGGAGGCGCTCGCGGGAGAAGTGCCGCGCGCCTATGAGCTGAGCGAGCTCGTATGGATCGATGCCAGTCGGTTCGCGGCCATCCTTCACGGAAGACAGCCGTGGCAGCAGGCCATCGTCGTCTACTCCCGCGACGGAGTGGAGCGGTTCGTCCCGGAGGCGGGACAGCGGATCTCGGGCCTGCGGGTCAGCCCGCTCGGCAACTACATCGCATTTGCGCGAAACGCGCTCGGGCGCGAGTACGCCATGCTCTTGCGTGGCGGCCCGGAGACGCGGCTGCCGCGCATTGCCAACGCGCGGACGATCGCGTGGTCTCCCGATGAGGAGTGGGTGGCGCTTGCAACCCGCACGGCCACGTTCATCGCGCGGACGGGCTCGCGCCGTGTCGTCTTCCGCGTTCCGGCCGGCGGCGACACGCTCGCCTGGCTGCCTTAGAGCGGGATGTTGCCGTGCTTTCTGGCCGGCCGGCGTTCGCGCTTCGTGATCGCCGTCTTCAAGGCGTCCACCAACACCGGCCGCGTTCGGCGCGGCTCGATCACGTCGTCCACGTAGCCGCGCTCCGCCGCCGTGTACGGGTTGGCGAACTGCTCCTTGTAGTCCTCGATCAGCTCTGCGCGCTTCGCCTCGGGGTCTTCCGCCTCCTCCAGTTCCTTGCGGAAGACGATGTTGACCGCGCCCTCTGGGCCCATGACCGCGACCTCGGCCGTCGGCCAGGCGAAGTTGAAGTCCGCCCTGATGTGTTTCGAGCTCATGACGTCGTAGGCCCCGCCGTAGGCCTTACGCGTGATCACGGCGATCTTCGGCACCGTCGCCTCGCAGTACGCGTAGAGGAGCTTGGCTCCGTGCCGGATGATCCCGCCCCACTCCTGGGCCGTCCCGGGGAGAAAGCCGGGCACGTCCACGAACGTGACGAGCGGGATATTGAACGCGTCGCAGAAGCGGACGAAACGCGCAGCCTTCACGGATGAGTCGATGTCGAGCGTTCCGGCCAGAGCACGCGGATTGTTCCCGACGACGCCGATCGGATGTCCGCCCAGACGCGCGAAGCCGCAGACGATGTTCTCGGCCCACAGCTCGTGCACCTCGAGGAATTCCCCGTCGTCGACGACGCGGTCGATGATCCCGCGCATGTCGTAGGGCT
>WNFU01000318.1_pt1 | contig 64504 bp, 60 predicted proteins | sample 5400121 | NCBI WGS metagenome assembly WNFU01 (sample SAMN13153360, study PRJNA577476) | soil metagenome | isolation source: 100 cm soil or saprolite under grassland replicate 1 | place: USA:California | collected 2016-06-15 | reverse complement strand
GCGCAAGAACCTGTTCGACCTACGCCGGGTCGCGGTCGTCCACAACCTCCACGTCATCGCCCGCCAGCCCCTACCAGCCAAACAAGCCGCTTGAACCGGATACCCGTCCGGCTCTCTAGGGCCGGCAGCGTCCCACCCGGCCGCCGCGAGGTACCCGGCTCAGCGGCGCAGGATCAGCTCGCCGGCGTCGAGCGGGGGCTGCGGGCCTGGCTGGTCGCGCGGGTCGGGGTGGCCGGCGGCGACCGAGCCCAGCGGCCGCCAGCCCTCCGGGAGGTCGAGCGCGCGGGCGGCGCGCTCCTGGCAGAACAGGCTGGACACGACCCACGCGCCGCCGAGCCCCTGGGCGTGCAGCGCCAGCAGGAGCGTCTGCACCGCGCCCCCGGCGGCCAGCTCGAACGCGGCGGCCTCCGCCGCCCGCCGGCGCTCGTCCGCGTAGGCCTGCCGCCCGCCGGGCGCAAGGCACGGCGCCAGCAGCACCGGCGCGCCGCCCAGCAGCGCCCAGGAGCGGGCCAGGAGGCGCTCGATCACCTCGGCCGGGGTGCCGTCGCGGGCCAGGTCCTCGCGCCAGGCAGCGTCCATCCCGGCGAGGTAGCGCTTGCGTCCGTCGCCAGAGCCGACCAGCACCACCCGGAAGGGGCGGGCCTGATGCGGGAAGGGGGCGGCCATCGCCGCCAGCACGGCGCGCTCGACCGCGGCCGGCTCGACCGGGTCCGGCAGGAAGCGCCGCCGGGCGCGCCGGCCCGCCAGGAGCTCGACCAGGTCCAGGCCGCTCGAGCCGGTGCGGAACAGGTCCTCGTCGGGTGCGCGGACCAGGTCGCGGGCGCTGCCCTGGCCGGCGGGCAGCGGCACGCCGCGCAGCAGCGCGGCCGGGACGCGGGCGAGCTTGCGCTTGACCAGGTCGGCAGCGGCGGCCACCTCGTCGGGCACAGCGACCTCGGTGACCTCGAGCACGCGCCCGTCGCCGTCCGGCAGTCCGCGGTAGTCCTCCAGCGCGCCCATCCCGGCCATGCCGACCGCCACGTCGGTCTGGCCGCGCCGCCAGGGGCGCCCGAGGGTGTCGGTGATCACCACGGCGACGTCGTGCCCGTCCAGCTCGGCCATGGCCGCGCGCATGCGCGCCGCGGACGCGTCCGGGTCCTCGGGCAGCAGCACCAGCACGTCGCCGCCGGCATTGGAGGCGTCGATCAGCGCGTTGGCCCCGACCAGCCCGTGCCGGGTCTCGGCGATGACCAGCGCGCCGCGGCGCGCCACCACCCGCACAGTCTCGGCCGCCACGGCCTCGCGGTGGACCCGCTCGCGCTCGGCCGCGCCGGCCGGCAGGGGCACGACGCGACCCTCGGCCTTGGCGACCACCTTGGAGCTCAGCGCCAGCACGTCGCCGTCGGCGAGGTGGCGCCCCGCCGCGTGGACCGCCTCCAGCAGCAGCCGCGCGAGGTCGTCGCCCGGCCGGATCTCGGGCAGGCCCGTGAGCGCAACCACCTCGAGGGTGCTCACCTGGTGGACGCTCCCATGGTGGAGGCGCTCCCGCGCGGTCCCTCGAGCGCGTCGAGGGTGACCTTGGCCAGGGCGGCGGCGTCCTCGACGGTGTGCATCAGCGTCGGCGCCACGATCGGCCGCAGGCCCATCTCGCCGACGTCCCGGGCCTGGGCGGCGTCGACCTGGTCGAGCACGAAGGCGTCGGCCAGGCCGCTGTACAGGCTGGCGACGCCGCGGGCGGAGACCTCGATGCCCCAGGCGGGGAGAAGCTTGTCCGCCATGCCGCGCACCGGGGCGCCACCGATGATCGGCGTGACCGCCACGGTTTGGGCGGCGGCGTTCTGGATGGCGGCGCGGATCCCGGGCACGGCCAGGATGGGCGCGATCGACACCACCGGGTTGGAGGGGCAGAGGATGATGCCGTCCGCGCCGGCGATGGCTTCGAGCAGTCCTGGCGCGGCCCGCGCCCGCTCGATCCCCGCGAAGGTGATGCGCAGCACCGGGTCACGCGCCTGGCGAGCCACCCAGTACTCCTGAAAGCCGAGGTCCTCGGGGCCGTCCGGGCCCTGGACCTCGACCCGGGTCTGGACCGGCTGGTCGCTCATGGGCAGCAGGCGGACCGGCACCCCCAGCCGGCGGCACAGCTCGGCGGTGGCCTCGCTGAGGGTGGCGCCCACGGCCAGCAGCCGGGTGCGCAGCAGGTGGGTGGCGATGTCACGGTCGCCGAGCCCGAACCACGACGGCTCGCCCAGCCGCTGGACCGCTCCGAGCACATTCCAGGTCTCACCGGCCAGGCCCCAGCCGCGCTCCTCGTCGGCAAGGCCGGCGAGGGTGTAGGCGACCGAGTCCAGGTCTGGCGAGATGGCCAGGCCGTGAAGGCACAGGTCGTCACCGGTATTGCCGATGACGAGGAGCTCGGCGGGTGGGTGGACGCGGATAAGGCCGCGCAGGAACCGCGCCGCGCCGACGCCGCCGGCAAGCGCGACGAGCATGGACGTGTCCTCTTCCTCATGACCAGAGCGGACCGGACAGGGGCGGGCTCCAGCGTAGCGGAGTCCCAGCCCAGAGTCGCCGCGGGCCACCGGGAGGCTACCGGGAGGCCACCGCCCCGTCGGTCCGTGCCAGCGACCGTTCCACGGCGCCCTCGATCTCGACGCGGGCGGCCACCGGGGTGGTGGAGGGCAGGCGGCGCACCAGGGAGGTCAGCTCGGCGGTCCGGCCGGCGCGCAGGTTGCCCAGGCGGCCGTTGAGCGCGGCCAGGCGGGCGGGGTCCTGCAGCCCGTTCACCGTGCCGGCCGCACGCTGGGCGGCGTTCACCGCGCCGTCCAGCGTGGAGATCGCGGAGGCGATCCTGTCGGTCCGCCCGCTCGCGACCAGCTGGTGGAGCTCGGCGAGCCGGGAGCGGGCGATGCGGGTGCGCTCGTCGACCGTGCGGTCGGAGGACCAGCGCGCGGCGGTCAGGCGGGCGTTCTCGACGGTCAGCTTGACCGGGTACAGCGGCTCGCCGGGGAGCGTCGCCGTCGACAGCGCCACCAGCGGGGTCAGCACCAGCGCGGCGGCGAGCGCGAACGTGGCCCCGCGGCGGCGCCAGCGCCGGCGCGGCGTGCTCCGCGGGGCCACGGCGATCCCGCTCACCTCGGCGACCTCCGCGGCTCCCAGCGCTTTCGCGATATGCCCGCGTGCGGCCTCGGGAGCAAGCTCCATGCGGGCGCACGCCGCCCGCAGCTCGCCCGCCGCCCGCAGCAGTGGGGCGAGCTCGGTGGCGACCGTGCCGACACCAATCCCGTCGAGAGCCGCGTCGAGCCGGTCCTCGAGTCTTTTTGGCCTTTCTGACCGAGCCATCCTCATTCCTCCTTGCATGAGGGAAGGCGTTCGGACTCCCCGGATAGGTACGGCTCTGTTCCAGATGGGCGCAGCCCGAGCGCGCGCGCGAGGCTGGCCAGGCCCCGGTGCTGCAACGCGCGCACCGCTCCGGTGGTCTTGCCCAGGGCGTCGGCCACCTCTGGGGCGGTCAGCCCGGCGGCCATGCGCAACAGCAGCACCTCGCGCTGATCGGACGAGAGCTGCCCCAGCGCGGCCACCACCCGCTTGCTCTCGACCCGGTCGATGGCCAGCTCCTCAGGGTCGCTGGCGCCCGCCGCCGCGGCGGCCTCGTCGAGCACGTCGTCCAGCGGGTCGAAGCGGGCGCGCGACTGCCTGCGCCTGAAGTCGAACAGGTCGTGGCGGGCGATGCGGAACAGCCAGCCGCCCAGCGCCTCGACTGGGCCGCGGAAGCCGGGGAGCGCCTCGATGGCGGCGGTGAACGCCTCTCCGGTGAGGTCCTCGGCGGTGTGGCGGTTGCCGACCTGGGCGACGAAAAACCGGAACAGGGCCGGCGCGTAGGCGGTGTACACGCGGGCCACGGCCGCCGGCTCGCGGCGGCGGGCCGCCGCCAGGTCGGCCGGCGTCAGCTCGACGCCGCCGGGCTGTCGCTGCCCCGCGTGCCGCTGCCCCGCCTCTTGCTGCTCTGCCTTCTGGCGCCCCGCGAATCTCACGACCCTCTGCCCCCTGACCTCCTACATGTCCGAGGAAGGTTAGCCGATTCGTCAGGTGACAGGCTAACGAGTGAGAAAGGCACTAAGACAGTCTAGAGTGCTACGCTCTTGCTGAGGGAAAAGACCGAAGTTGACTGCGGCAATTCCCCTCAAGATCTTCCGGAATCTCACCGATGTAATTACGGTGGTGCAGTTCGGAGCGTTGCGCTCGCGCCGCACGGCCTGCCAAACGGCAGGAAGCGAGGGAGGAGCGATGACCACGACCACGGTCTTACGTGTCGAGCCGCAGCCCTGGTACGAGCGGGCCGCCTGCCGTGGCAGGGACGCCGACTGCTTTTTTCCCGAGAAGGGTGGCTCGACCCGCGCGGCCAAGAGAATCTGCCAGACCTGCGTCGTCCAAACTGAATGTCTCGAATATGCCCTTGCCAACGACGAGCGGTTCGGCATCTGGGGTGGCATGAGCGAGCGTGAGCGCCGGCGCCTGAAGAAGCGCGTCTACTAGATCTCTCGATCTTCCCCACGGCATCCCTGCTCAGGTCCCCCAGCGTCAACCGCTCTGACCAGGGATGCGAGCCCAGCCCGCCGCTGCGGGCTGGGCTGCCCAAATGGGTCAACCCCGAGTCGGAGCCCTCACCGCTTTGGGGGGTCTGCGGGCGCCTGGGCCCCCCGCACCTGGCGGCTTTTCTTTGCTTGAGGGTGGGCGTGTTAGCATGCGCGCAGCCCGTGGGGAGCGGTAAGCCTACGGGCGTTTCACACGGCTCTCCCCCAGGGGCCGCATCGAGAGGAAGGTCGTGCCGAGCACCGAAGCCCGCGTGATTGCTGTCGTCGTCTGCCACAACGGACGCGCATTCCTGCGGGAGACGTTCCGCGGGCTTGCCAAGCAGACCCGTTCGATCGACGACGTGATCGTCGTCGACACCGGCTCCACCGACGGTACCGCCGACTGGGCCCGCTCCCGCCTTGGCGAGGACGCGGTGCTCGCCGTGCGTGGCCAGTTCGGCCGGGCGGTGATGGCGGCCCTGCGCGACCCGCGCGTCGCCGGCGCGGAGTGGGTGTGGCTGCTGCACGATGACTCGGCCCCCGAGCCCGAGGCGCTCGAGCGGCTTCTCGCCGAGGCCGCCTCGCGCCCGGCGGCCCATATCCTCGGTCCCAAGCTGGTCTCCTGGACCGACCCCAACCGCCTCCAGGAGGTCGGCTGGTCCGTTGACCGCACCGGCCGGGCGGTCTCGCCGATCGAGGACGACGAGATCGACCAGGGCCAGCACGACCAGGTCCGCGAGACGTTCTTCGTCAACACCGCGGGGATGCTGGTGCGCCGCGACGTCCTGCTGCGGGTCGGCGGCTTCGACGAGCGCATGCCCGCCTTCCGCGACGACCTCGACCTGTGCTGGCGCACGCACCTGCACGGCAGCCGCGTGCTGGTGGTCCCGGGCGCCCGCGTGCGTCACTTCGCCGCCGCGGCCTCCCGCGCCCGCAACGGGCGCGCGGTCAGCCACCAGCGCTACCTCAGCGAGCGGCACACCATGGCCGCGCTGCTCAAGGCGGTCTCGCTGCGGCGACTGCCGCTGACCTTCCTGCTCGCGCTCGTGGGCGGAGGGTTCCGCGCGCTCGCCCTGGCGCTCACCGGCCGTCCCGGGGACGCGCTGCAGATCCTGTGGGCGTGGGGCTGGAACGTGAAGGAGCTGCCCGTCACCATCGTCCACCGGCGCCGCGTGCAGAGCCGGCGCAGGATCGACGACGCGCAGCTCGCGGGGTTGCGCGCGCCTGGTGGCCAGCCGCTGCGCGCGATGCTGCGCGGCATGCTGGAGCTGGTCTACGGCGACGTCGGCGAGCACGCCGCCCAGGCGCCCAACGCCGCCGACGAGCAGGACATGCCAACGCCCGGCGCGCAGATCGGGCGCATCATCGCCAGTCACCCTGTGGCCTTCAGCGTCGCTGGGTTCGCGCTGCTGATGCTGGTCTCGCTGCGCTCGCTGCTCACCGCGCCCGCGATCGCCGGCGGCGCGATGGGCGTGTTCCCGGACGCGGGCCGGGACCTGCTGCGCGAGTTCGGCGCCGCCTACCACCAGATCGGCCTGGGCTCGACCGAGCCGGCGCCGCCGTCGCTGGCCGTGCTCGGGGGCCTGGCCACCATGACCCTCAACAAGGCGCTGCTGGCGCAGAAGCTGCTGTTGTGGCTGGCGCTGCCGCTGGCCGCCGTCACCTGCACGCGGGCCCTGCGGGTCGTGGTGCCATCGCGCGCGGCGCGCGCGGCCGCCAGCCTGCTGTACGCCAGCTCCCCGCTGGCGATCGGCGCGCTGGCCCAGGGCCGCCTCGGTGAGCTGGCCTTCCTGGTGCTGGCACCGCCGACGCTCGCGCAGGTGGTGGTGGCCTTCCGGCGCCAGCAGCCGCGCGAGCCGTGGCGCCCGGCCGTGCGCTTCCTGGTGCTGGCGGCGCTGGTGATCGCCATGTACCCGCCGGCGGCCGTGGTGCTGCTGGTGGTCGTCGCGGCCGCCGCCATCGCGGCGCTGCTGCGCGACCGCGGGGCCGACAGCACCTGGACCGTGCGGCAGGCGGTGCTGCTGGGTGGCGGCTACCTCGGCGCGCTGCTCCTGCTGTTCCCCTGGACCGGCCAGCTCCTGAGCGGCGCCGCCCTGCGCTCGACCGGTCGCGCGCCGGCCTCGCCCGGTTTCGCCGACCTGCTGCAGCTGCGGCCGGGTGGACCGGGCCTGGACGCGGCGCTCGTCGGCCCGCTGTACCCGGCGCTGGCGCTGACCGCGCTGTTCTTCGTACCGGCCGACCGCAGGCGGCAGACCTTCTGGCTGCTCGTGGGCCTGCTCGGCGCCTGCGTGCTCGTCACCCTGCAGGTCCACGGCCTGCCGCCGGCGGTCGCCCGCGACTGGCCGGCCGGGCTGCTGGTGCCCGGCGCCGTCGCCTGGGCGGCGGCCACCGGCCTGGCCATGGCCGGCCTCGGCCGCGCGCTGCGACAGTCGACGCTGAGCCCGCGGCGGCTCGGCGCCGCGGTCCTCGGATTGCTGGCGATCGCCACCGGCGTGCTGGTCGCCGGCTTCGTCGTGCGCGGCTCCTGGAGCCCGGTGCGGTCGGTCGGCACGCCGTCCCTGCCGGCCACTGTGCGCCAGGGCCATGGTCGGGTGCTGTGGCTGGCGGGCCGCCCCGAGGGTGGCGTCAGCTTCGCCGTGACCGGCGCCGACGGGCGGACACTGATCGACTCGGGCCGGCCGGGCGCCGACCGGGCCACCCGCGCGCTGGGCGCCGTGGTCACCGACATTGTCGAGGCGCGGACGCACCAGGCCGGGTCCATGCTCGAGCTGTTCGGCATCGGCTACGTGGCGGTCCGTCCCGGGCCCGACGACGACCGGCTGGTCGACCTGGTCGCCAGGCAGCAGGAGCTGCGCTCGCGGCCCACCGAGCAGGCCGGGCTGTTCCAGGCGCCGGTGACACAGCCGACCGCCTGGCTGCTGCCGGGCGAGCCGCCGGCCGAGCCACGGGACGTGCTGACCGGTCCCGCGCTCGCCAGCGTGCCGGGCGTCCAGCCGGTGTTCAGCCGGCGCGGCGGAGGCAGGCTGCCGGCGCGCGTGACCGGCGCCGTCCCGGCGCCCGGCCCCTCGACGCTGATACTGCCGGTCCCCGCCGGCGGGGACTGGCACGCCTCACTCGACGGCACGCCGCTCAGCCCGACCACCGTGTTCGGCTGGGCGCAGGGCTTCAAGCTGCCGGACGGGGCCGGCGGCGTGCTCGAGGTACGGCGCGCCGGCCAGGGGCGGCGCGCCGTCTACCTGCTGGTCGAGGGGCTGCTGCTGCTGATCGCGCTGGCCACCATGGCGCGGCCGACCAGGGCGGCGCCGCCGGCGGCGCCGGTCGCGCTCGACGACACCACCACGACCGACCTCAGACTGGCGACGCTGGCGGCGCGGGGAGGTACGCGATGAGCCCGGAGGGCGACGACCGCTCCCAGGGTGATGGCTCGATGGACGAGGGCTGGCAATCCGACCCGTTCCGCCAGGACGCCGACCCTCTCCGGCCGCGGCCGCCGCTGCGCGACCCGTTCGAGCCGCAGCCCCAGGACCAGCGGCCGGACCCGTTCGCCTCGCAGGAGGACCCGTTCGGGCTGCAGGACCCGTTCCAGCCGGCCGCTCCGCCGTTCGACCCCCGCCGCGACTACATCGACCCGTTCGAGCCGGAGCCCGACCGGTCCAGGCAACCGGGGTCGGCGCGGCCGCCGGAGTCGCCCCCGCCAGCCACGCCGCCGCCTGCGGCCGACCCGTTCGATCCAGCTCCAGGACCGGCCCAGCCATACAACGACGTCCGGCCGTTCGGCGGCGGGGGGCAGGCGTTCCCGGAGCGAGGGCCGCAGCCGTCCCACCCCGCCCCGCCCCCGCCCCCACCGCCCGTGGTCGACCATTCAGGACCGCCCGGCGGCGCCTATGGCGCCGGCGACCAGCGCAGCCAGGCGCCCATCCCCAGCCGCGCCGCCCGCCACCAGGCGAAAAAGCGCAGGTCCTGGCGGCCGTCGCGCGGCCCCGCCGGCGCGCCACCAGCCGCGGGGCCGACCCCGCCGGCGGTCCCCACCAGCGGTGTGCCGCCGGCCGGTGAGCCCTTTGGTGGCGTGCCGCCGGCCGGTGAGCCGGCGCCCGAGAGCCCGGCGATCGGCGGCTCGTCCTTCGAGCCGGCCGAGGCGTTCGAGGCCAACGGCTGGCGACCGGCCGCCGCGCCGGCCCAGTCACCGTGGCCTTCCGCGCCGGCAAACGGCGACAGCGGCGGTTTTGCCGAGCACGCTCGCATCCCGCGCGTCACCGAGCCGCTCGGCCGTGCCGGCACGGCCGAGCGGCGGGAGCCGCCGGCGGCCAAGGGCCTCGCCGACCCGGAGGTGCCCGCCTGGCCCGGCTCGCAGCCACGGCGCGGCCGGGTGCCGGACCCGTCCCGGCTGCGTCCGTCCATCCCCAAGCTCGACGTTTCCTCCGGCATCGCCCGCTCCAGCCTGGGTCTCGCCGCCATCCTCATCGTCGCGGCGCTGGCCCTCGGTACCCTCAGCTCCTCCCTGCCACAGGCCAGGCAGGCGGCCACCCCGGCGACGGCCGCGCCCTACTCGGCCCGCTGGGTGTGCCCGCTGCTCCCCGGCCAGACCACATCGGTCGACGTGGCCAACGTCGGTGGCGGCAACGCGGCCCTGCGAACCACCGTCATCAGCGGCTCCGAGCGCGGCCAGCCGGCCAGGCAGTCCCTCGGCGCCGGGATCGCCAGGTCGATCAAGGTGCCAGCGGCAAAGCAGCCCGGCTACGTGCAGGTCGAGGCGTTCAGCGCCCCGGTGGTGGTGAGCGCGGGCGCGCAGAGCGGCTGCGCCCCAGGGCCGACCGACCGGCTGTGGATCCCCACCTCCGACACCAGCCTGGGCGCCAGCACCACCGTGGTGCTCGCCAACCCCGACGGCGACCCCGCCGTCGTGGACCTTGTGCCGCACGTCAGCCAGGGCTCGCAGCAGGCCGTGGCCGAGATCTTCGTGCCGCCGCGCTCGGCGGTGGTCAAGCCCTTCTCGTACGGGGAGCTCGTGGGCCTCAAGCCGGCGATCGAGCTGATCGCCAAGTCCGGCCGGGTGGTCGGCGGCGCGCTCATCGCGCAGAAGGACAAGCAGCGGGTCTACGTCCCCGCGCAGACGGCCGCCAGGAAGGAGTGGTCGTTTGCCGGTGGCCTGACCGGGCCCGACCGCAGCACCTTCGTGCTGATCACCAACCCGTCGAGCACCCCGCTGTCGGTGTCCGTCCAGGTCTCCACCGACCGGGGCACCTTCAAGCCGGGCAACGACTTCGACAACCCGGTGCCTGGCGGAGCCGCGGTCGCCGTGCAGGTGCCGCCGCTGCGGATCGGCGGGAGCGGGGCGTTCGCGGTGCGGGTCCGCTCGCGCGGCAACGCCGAGTTCGTGGCGGCGCTGCGCGTGACCACGCCGTCGGCCGGGAAAACGGTGAGCTACGTGGACCTCGGCACCAGTGACGCCGATACCCGCTGGCTGGTCCCGGCGGTCCCGACCAGCAGGCAGGTGGTGCTCGCCAACCTCAGCGGCGACGCGCTGAGCGCCCGGCTGGGCGGCGCCGGCGGTGTGGCCGCGGCGGGGACCGGGGCCGGCGCCCGCGCGAACAGCACGGTGCGGGTCGGCCCGGGCAAGGTGGTGGTGCGCACCCTCCCGGCCGGTCTCAAGAGCCTGGAGGTCACCACCGACCAGACGGGCCTGCTGGTCGCTCCCCTCGGCAGCGGCCTCGCCCTGCCCGGCGCGGCCATCGGCGGTGTCCCGGCGGGCGGGCCGGTCGTCGCCGAGCCCGCCGAATCGGCCGCTCCCTGAGCGCCCGGCGCGACGGCGCCCGGCGCTCAAACCAGCGTGCTGCATACACCCTTTCGGCTCTGGGGGGTGAGCCCCCGCAGTCATTACCAGCCGAGCTCGTCGAGCCGGTCGTCGTCGATGCCGAAGTAATGGGCCACCTCATGCAGGACCACGTGGTGGACCAGCGCCGCCAGGGAGGCATCCGTGCGGGCGCGGGCCTCGATCGGGCGGCGGAAGATGACGATCCGGTCGGGCAGGGCGCCGTAATAGCCGGCGCCGCGCTCCGTCAGCGGGATTCCCTGGTAGAGACCGAGCGGGATGCCCTCACCGGGGATCTCGTCCCCGCTCGGGATCTCTTCCACCACGAACTCCACGTTCTCCAGGCGCTTGCGGAACTCGGCGGGGATCGAGGCGACGGCCGCCTCCACCAGCCGCATGAACGCGTTCTCGCCCGTGCCTGGCGGCTGGACCTCCGGCAGCGTCAGGCGCGGGCGCGGCGGGCGCCGGGCGTGGCGAGAGCGGGGCAGACCTGGCCTCCTCCAGAGCAACAGCGGACCCTCCAACGATATGCGCTCTCGCCGGCCGGCGGGAACCTTGCGTGTGCGCCCGGGCCGCGCTGGCGCGCTCGGAGGGTGTGAGGGCCCGCGTCCCGAGGCCGGTCGGAGCCGGTACAATGCGCCATCGCGGGACGGTGGGCCAGCTCGCCGGCTCGCGGGTCAAGCTTCCCGCAGCGAAGGAGCCGCCGGTGCCCGCCGACCTCGACCAGGTGTTCAAGGCCTACGACGTCCGCGGTGTCTACCCAGAGCAGCTCGACGAGGACCTGGCGCGCCGCATCGGTCGCGCCTTCATCGCCCTCACCGGCACCGGCACCCTCGCCATCGGGCAGGACATGCGGCCCTCGTCGGGGCCCATGGCCGACGCGCTCGCCGACGGCGCCACCAGCCAGGGGGCCGACGTCATCCGGGTCGGGCTGTGCTCCACCGACATGATCTACTACGTTTCCGGCGCGCTCGACGTGGCCGGGATCATGCTGACCGCCTCCCACAACCCGCAGCAGTACAACGGTCTCAAGTTCTGCCGGCCCGGCGCCGTTCCCGTGGGTCAGGAGTCGGGCCTGGCCGAGCTGAAGGACATGGTCCAGGCGGGCAGGCCAGAGGGCGACGCGGCGACGCGGGGCAGCGTGCGCTCCGGCGAGGACCTGCTTGGCCGCTACGCCGAGCACGTGCGCGGCTTCGTCGACAAGGGCGCGCTGCGGCCGCTCAAGGTGGTGGCCGACGCCGGCAACGGCATGGCCGGCCACGTCCTGCCGCCGGTCTTCGACGGGCTGCCGTTCGACCTGGTGCCCATGTACTTCGAGCTGGACGGCACCTTCCCCAACCACCCGGCCGACCCCATCAACCCCGCCAACCTCGCCGACCTGCGCGAGCGGGTGCTGGCCGAGGGAGCCGACGTCGGGCTGGCCTTCGACGGCGACGCCGACCGCGTCTTCCTCGTCGACGAGCGCGGCGGCATCGTCCAGTCCAGCCTGATCTGCGCGCTGGTCGCCCGCACCATGTGCGAGCACCAGCCGGGCGCGACCGTGCTGTACAACCTCATCTGCTCCCGGGTGGTGCCAGAGACGATCCGCGCCGCGGGCGGCAACCCGGTCCGCACCCGCGTCGGCCACTCGTTCATCAAGGCGGTCATGGCGGAGACCGGCGCCATCTTCGGTGGCGAGCACTCCGGGCACTACTACTTCCGTGACAACTACCGGGCCGACTCGGGGCTGGTGGCCGCGCTGGTGGTGCTCGAGGTCCTCTCGCGCGCCGACACGCCGCTTTCGGAGGTGCTGGCCCCCTACCGCCGCTACGCGGACTCCGGTGAGATCAACCGGCGCATCGAGGGCGGGGACCTCAAGGCGGTCATCGACCGCGTGGCCGAGCGCTACCCGCCCGAGGCGCGGGACTGGACCGACGGGCTCACCATCGACACCCCGGGGTGGTGGTTCAACCTGCGCCCGAGCAATACCGAGCCGCTGCTGCGCCTGAACGTCGAGGCGGAGACGGAGCCCGAGATGGCGCGGGTCCGCGACGAGGTGCTCGAGGTGGTCGGCGGCGAGCCAGCCTGACCGGGCGCCGGCAGTGCACCGCCGCGCCCGCGCCGCGCATGCTCCAGCGGTGAATTCTCAAAAGATCGAGGGGAGAGCCAAATGCCGTTGAGCCCCGAGCTGCTGACCATCCTCGCCTGTCCCAACTGCCGGGGCGAGGTCGAGTATCACCAGGCCTCGCAGGTCATCGAGTGCCGCCAGTGCCACTACCGCTACCCGGTGCGCGACGACATCCCGATCATGCTGGTGGACGAGGCGATCAAGCCCGAGGGCCGGGACCGGTGAGCGCCGTGGACCAGCACGACGACCTCGACGACCTCGACATCGCCACCGCCGACCCGGGCGGGATGCTCGGCCAGGTCGCCTCCGCGGGCGACCAGGCACGCGCCGCCCTGGCCGCGACGCAGAGCGTCCCGCTGGTCGGTCCCGCGCCCGGAGCGGTGGTCGTGGCCGGGATGGGCGGCTCCGGGATCGCCGGCGACGTGCTCGCCGCCCTCGCCTACTTCCGCTCGCCGGTGCCGGTGCTGACCGTCAAGGGCGACCGCCTGCCGGCCTTTGTGGGGCCGAGCACGCTGCTGGTTGCCGTGTCCTACTCGGGCGCTACCGACGAGACCCTGGCCGCGGTGGAGGAGGGCCTCTCAGCGGGAGCGCGGCTGGTCGCGGTCTGCTCCGGCGGACGGCTCGCCGAGCTGGCCCAGCGGCACGGCGCGCCGGTGGCGCTGGTCGCGCCCGGCCGCATGCCGCGAGCGGCGCTGTGGTCCCTGACCGTGCCGGTGTGCCTGGCCGCGGCCGCGGTGGGCGTTCTCGAGCCTCTCGCCGAGCAGGTGCGCGCCGCCGCGGACACCCTGGACGCCGAGGCCGAGAGGCTCGGCCCCACCGTGCTGACCGAGACCAACCCGGCCAAGCAGGCCGCCAGGCGGCTGGTCGGCAAGCTGCCGGTGATCTGGGGCAGCGGGCAGCTCGGGGCCATCGCGGCGACCCGGCTGCGCACGCAGTGCAACGAGAACGCCAAGGTGACCGCCACCTCCGCGGCGGTGCCGGAGTCCAACCACAACGACATCATGGGCCTGGAGGGCGGGCTCGGCCCTGGCAGGGAGCTGGTGCTGCTGCGCGACCGCGCCGGCGAGCACGAGCGCGACGCGCGTCGCATCGCCGCCGCCTGCGGGGCACTCGGCGTGACGCCGATCGTGCGCGAGGCGGGGGAGGGCCCGCCGCTGGTGCGCCTGGCGCGGCTGCTCGCGCTCGTGGACTTCACCTCGGTCTACCTGGGGCTGGCGCGCGGCGTGGACCCCACCCCGATCGAGACGATCTTCAAGATCAAGGCGGCGCTGGCCACCGGCGCCGCCTCGGCCGGGGCGTCCGAGGGGCGCAACAGCGAGGTCCGTCCTCCCTCGGGAGCGGGTGGCATGCCGAGCGCCAGTCCTTCGGTCTCGCAATGAGCGCCGGCGACCCCGGCGCCCTCCCGGGTGCCGAGGCCGTGGCCATCGCCGCTCGGGCGCTGCGCCCGGCGCTCAGGGAGCGGCCGGCCGTCGCGGTGGTGCTCGGCTCCGGCCTCGGCGGGCTCACCGGCGACGTGGTCGACCCGGTCCGTGTCGCGGCGGCCGAGCTGCCGGGGATGCCGGTGCCGCGGGTCGCCGGACACGCCGGCGTGCTGCTCGCCGGCCGGCTGGCGGGCGTGCCGGTACTGGTCCTGGCCGGCCGGGTCCACACCTACGAGGGCTACTCCGCCGCCGAGGTCGCCTTCGCCGTGCGGGTCGCCGCCGAGGCCGGCTGCCTCGCGCTGGTGGCGACCAACGCGGCCGGGGGGCTCAACCCCGCGCTGCAGCCGGGCGACCTCATGATGGTCGCCGACCACATCAACCTGCTCGGCGACAACCCGCTGCGGGGCGCGCCCGCCTTCGTGGACATGATCGACGCCTACGACCCCGGGCTGCGGTCGGCGGCGGCGGAGGTGGGGGACGACCGCGGCATGCCCCTGCGCGAGGGTGTGTACGTGGCCATGCCCGGCCCTTCCTACGAGACCGGCGCCGAGGCCGCCATGCTGCGCGCCATCGGTGCCGACGCGGTCGGCATGTCCACCGTGCCCGAGGTGATCGCCGCCCGCGCCCACGGCCTCAAGGTTGCCGCGATCTCGGTGATCACCAACCGCTGCGGCGCCCCGACCACCCACCAGGAGGTCCTCGAGGTCACCGAGCGCGCCCGCCCCTACCTGCGGGACCTCGTGCTGGCGCTGCTGCCCGTCGCCGCCGACTGACGGCGCTCCGCTGCGAGGATGGGGGGAGCGGTCGGCCCCGCGGACCTGTGGACCCGCCGGATCTTGCCGCGCCTGGCGGGACCTTGCCGCGCCGGTGGGCACAAAGGCATCTGAAATGCCGAGTTTCTCCCCCTGATCACGCGTCAACGTCCCGACAGGCGCGGCAATGACCACCACGGTCCCCTGATACGCCGTGATGCGCCTCCATATATGCTGACCGCAGCTTGCGCGGCCCTGTGGATAGCCGTTTTGAGTAGCGGGGCCGAGTCGGGCAGACTCACGATCTGACCAGGTCTGCGCAATGCACCAGTTTGCTGTCGAAGGAGGAGCTTTGCCGCACGACGTCACCAACCTCGCCCTCGCCGACGAGGGGCGACTGCGCATCGAATGGGCCGACCGGCACATGCCGGTGCTGCGCGACATCCGTGCCCGCTTCGAGAAGGAGCAGCCTCTCGCGGGCCTGGCGGTCGCCGCCTGCCTGCACGTGACCACCGAGACCGCCAACCTTGCCCGCACCCTCAAGGCCGGCGGAGCCAGCGTCACCCTGTGTGCCTCCAACCCGCTGTCGACCCAGGACGACACCGCCGCCGCCCTGGTCCAGCACTATGGCATCGACGTGTACGCCCGCCGCGGGGTGGACACCGCCGGCTACTACTCCCACCTCGAGGCAGCCCTCGACACGCGTCCCAACGTGACCATGGACGACGGCTGCGACCTGGTCACCCTGCTCCACACCAGGCGGCGCGAGCAGCTCCCTGACGTGCGGGCCGGCACCGAAGAGACCACCACCGGCGTGATCCGCCTGCGCCAGATGGAGCGCGAGGGCGCCCTCGCGTACCCGATCATCGCGGTCAACGACACGCCCACCAAGCACCTGTTCGACAACCGCTACGGCACCGGCCAGTCGACCATCGACGGGATCCTGCGCGCCACCAACCTGCTGCTGGCCGGGACCACCTTCGTGGTGGCCGGCTTCGGCTACTGCGGCCGTGGCCTGGCCATGCGCGCAAGCGGTCTCGGCGCCAAGGTCGTCGTGACCGAGGTCGATCCCGTGCGCGCGCTCGAGGCCGCCATGGAGGGCTACCGGGTCGCGCCGATGCTGGAGGCCGTCCGCGAGGCGGACGTGATCGTGTCCGTCACCGGCGACCGCGACATCCTGCGCCGCGAGCACTTCGAGGCGATGAAGGACGGCGTGGTCATGGCCAACTCCGGCCACTTCGACGTCGAGATCGACAAGGCTGCCCTGCGCGACATGGCCGTCTCGGTCACGCGCGTGCGCGAGAACGTGGAGGAGTTCGTGCTCCAGGATGGCCGTCGGCTCCACCTGATCGCCGAGGGGCGGCTGGTGAACCTGAGCGCGGCCGAGGGCCATCCCGCCGCGGTGATGGACATGTCCTTCGCGGATCAGGCCCTGTCGCTCGAGTGGCTGTCGCGCCAGGAGCGGCTCGACGTCCGCGTTCACGACGTGCCGCCCGAGATCGACGCTGAGGTGGCCCGCGTCAAGCTCGCGACCATGGGCATCGAGATCGACTCGCTGACCGAGGTGCAGGAGCGCTACCTGCACTCCTGGACAGAGGGGACGTAGGCCCAGGCCGGGCGGTGCGCCGGGCCTCAGGCAGGCGGCGCGAAGCCGCCGTCCGACGGCGGGGTCGCCCCGCGGGCGGGAGCCTCTGGCGGTTCCTTCTCGGCCGCGCGCGACCCTGATTCCGTCGCCCCCTGTCCTGGGCCCGCCGTCTCGGATCGCCACACCGGCCCCGCTGCCCCGTGGGCCGTCGCCGGCACTGCGCCCGTCGCCGGCGTCGCCCACGGCAGCGGTTCCGTCGGCACACCCGGGCGCGGCACCGCCCCCGGCTCAGGCACCGCCTGCCGCCCGGCAACCGCCGCCCGCTCTGGGGCCGGCGCGGTCTGCGGCCCTACCGCGCCCGTGCCTGGTACCGGCGGTTGCACGGCCGGATAGGCGGGCGCACCACGGCGCTGGCGCCGCTGGTAGACGGCGGCGACGCAGTGCAGGAACAGCTCAGGTGGCATGCCGGGCGGTGGCGGCGGTCGCAGGCGCTCCACCAGCGGGCTCGCGAGCTGCAGCGCCAGGCTCGTCCGCGGCGCCGGCGGCAGGCTCGGCGCCCGCAGCAGGAACGTCCGCACCGCCTGGTACTCCTCGATGCGCAGCCCGCTCACGTCGAGCGTCGCCGCGTACGGCTCGAGGCTGGACGGGACCTCGAAGCTGACTGGCGCCGGCGCTGGCAGACCGCTTCGCTCGCGCAGCACCAGCGTCCCCGCCACGATGTCCCCCAGTCGCTGGTTGTCGCGAGTGAGCAGGACGAACAGCACGGCGAAGAAGCCCGACGCGATGGCGAAGTCGACCACCCCGAGCATTGCCCTGACGGCGGCGTGGCGGAAGCGGACCGGCCCGCCTTCCCTGGTCACGACCCGCAGGCCAAGGGCCGCCTTCCCGACCGTGCGGCCCCTCCAGAGCGTCTCGCTCACTATGAAGTAGCCCAGGTACCACCCTGGGATGAGGATGACCATGATCGAGATGACCAGCCACTGCGGGAACGTGGCGTCGCTGAGCGTCAGCGCGCGGATCCCGACAAAGCTCACTGCGGCGACGATGAGGGCGTCGATCAGGAACGCGAGGATTCGCGATCCCACGTTGGCGGTGCTGAACTCCAGCGCCACCGCCTCTGGGGTGACCATGCGTGGCTGCTCGACCTGCGCCATCGGGACGCCTTCTCGGATGCGGGACCTCTGCGGAGCTTGGCGAGAGTCTACGCAGCGGAGTAGGAACTCGCCGGGCTGGATCTGACCGCGGTGGGTGGGCCGTAGAATCAGGCGTGGACATCGATCGGTACATCGCCAGCAACGGCCCGGTATGGGAGCGGCTGGCCCAGCTCACCGCCCTGGCCCAGCGCGGCCCCGGCCGGCTGGACGCCGCCCAGCTTGACGAGCTCGTCCGGCTGTACCAGCGGGTGGCGACCCATCTGTCCTACGCGCGCACCTATTACCGGGACCCCGCGCTCACCGCGAAGCTCAGCGGCCTGGTGGCCCGGTCGGGAGCTGTCGTCTACGGGAGCAGGCCGCGGACGCTGCGCGCGGTGGGGCGCTTCTTCGCGGTGACCTTCCCGGCGGCTGTCTGGAATGTACGCCATTTTGTCCTTATCGCGACTCTGGCGACGCTGCTGCCGACCGCCATCTTCGCCGTCTGGCTGGCGAGCTCGCCGGCCGCGGTCGAGGCGAGCGCCCCGGCCGCCGTTCGCGAGGCGTACGTCAACCACGATTTCGAGGCGTACTACTCGTCGGTCCCGGCCGCCGAGTTCGCGTCATCGGTGTTCTCCAACAACGTGCTGGTCGCCTTCCAGGCGTTCGCGCTCGGCATCCTGCTGTGCATCGGGACGCTCTACGTGCTGGTCGGCAACGGCGCCAACCTCGGCGTGGCGCTCGGGCTCTTCGCCGCGGTCGGTCAGCAGCCCAAGTTCTGGGGGCTGATTCTGCCCCACGGGATGCTCGAGCTGACCAGCGTCTTCGTCGCCGGCGCGGCGGGCCTGCGGCTGGGCTGGACCCTGATCGATCCGGGCGACCGCCCGCGCCTCGCCGCCCTGGCCGAGGAGGGCCGGCGGGCGGTGGTGATCGTCATCGGTCTCGTCCTCACCTTCGGCGTAGCCGGAGCGATCGAGGGATTTGTCACCGGCCGGCCGTGGCCGACCGCGGTCCGGGTGGGGATCGGCGTGGTCGCCGAGGCCGCGTTCCTCCTCTACGTGGTGGTGCTCGGCCGCCGCGCCGCCGCGCAGGGGCTCACCGGCGCCCTTGGCGAGGAGGACGACGGCGGCTGGCTGAACCGGGAGACGCAAACGTCGCGGCCTGCTTCCCGTCCAGGGGGTCACCAGGCGTGGCGCTGATCCTGGAGCGCGGCTCGCTCACAGCCGACCGGTCGCCTTGACCCGCAGGTAGGTGTCGGCAAGCTCGGGAGCCAACCTGCCGGGAAGGGCATCGACCACGACGGCGCCAAGCCCGCGCAGGCGCGCCACCGCTCGCCGCCGGTCTGCCAGCGCCGCGACGGCGGCCGCCTTGCGGTATGCGAAGGCAGCCTCGACCGGTGACGAGCGCGCCCAGCGGCCGACCTCGGGATCGGCCACGCTCGCCACCACCACGATGTGGTCACGGGCGATCAGTGGGAGCGCGGGCAGCAGGGTCTCGGTCAGCGCCTGCTCGGCCAGCTCGGTGAAGACCACCAGCATGGTGCGGCGCCGGAAACGGGCCAGGGTCGTCGCGAACGCTGCCCGGTAGTCACTCTCGACCAGCTTGGGCTCGAGCGCGAATATCGCCTCGGTCACCCTGCCAAGCTGGTCGCGCGCGTGGCCCGCCCCCACCACGGCGCGGATCTCCGAGTCGAAGGCGACCAGCCCGGCGCGGTCGCCGAGCCGGGTGGCGACCGTGGTCAGCATCATCACCGCGTCCATGGCGTGGTCCAGCCGCGGCACGTCCTGGACCACGCCCGCCATGGTGCGGCCGGCGTCGAGCAGCAGCAGCACGGTCTGATTGCGCTCGGCGCGGTACGTCCTCACGATCGGCTTGCCGATTCGGGCGGTGGCCGCCCAGTCGAGCCGGCGGAACTCGTCGTCGACGCCGTACTCGCGCAGGGAGTCGAACTCCGTCCCGCCGCCCCGGCCCTGCGCCGAGCGGAGCCCCACCTCGAGGATGCGCGCCTTGTCGATGCGCAGCTCGGCTTCGTCTCTCGAGTGGAACGGCGGGTACACGCGCAGGGTGCCCGGGAGCTGCCGGCGGCCCTGCCGGGCGGTCAGGCCGAGCGGTCCCTCCACCCGCAGCGCCAGCTCGGTCGCGGTGAAGCGCCCGCGCCGCCGGGGCTGGATGGTGGTGGCGGCGCTGGCGCGGCCGTGCGCCGGCACCACCAGACGCGCTCGCCTTGTGGTGGCCCCCAGCGAGGGCGCGAGCTCGTCGGCGAGCCGCACGCGCACGGGCCGGTCCGCGCGGGCCGTGCGTCCACCGCGCGATCGCGTCACCGTCCAGACGATCCTCGCCTCGGCACCGAGCGGGACGATGCCCGGTAGCTCGCGCCCGACCTCCAGCTCGGCCGGGCGCGTCGTCAGCAGCCAGTCGACAATCGCGGCCACCAGCAGCGCGCCGTCGACGGCGACCAGCCCGATCGGCGGCGGCAGCGGCAGGAGCAGCACCACGACCGAGCCGGCCGCGGCCGCGGCCGCCAGGCGCCAGGTGGGGACCGGCATGGTCAGCGCGGCACCGGCACCGCGGCCAGCACACCGTCGAGCACGCCGTCGGCGGTGACGCCCTCCAGCTCCACCTCGGGCCGCAGCTCGATGCGGTGGCGCAGCGTCGGCTTGGCCACCGCCTTGACCTCGTCCGGGGTGACGAATTGCTTGCCGGCGAGCCACGCCCACGCCTTGGCGGCGTGTAGCAGCATCGTCGCCCCGCGCGGCGAGACGCCGAGCGCCAGCGAGGGGGATTCCCTGGTGGCCCGCGCGATCGCCACCATATAGGCCTGCACCGGCGGCTCGACCGCCACGGCCGCGACCTCCTTGCGCCCTGCCGCCAGGTCGTCCCGTCCGGCGACGGCGGTCACGCCGAGGGTGGCGAGGTCATGGGGGTCCATCCCGGCCTCGTGGCGGGCCAGCACCGCCTCCTCCTGCTCGGCGCTGGGGTAGGGGAGCACGAGCTTGAACAGGAAGCGGTCGAGCTGTGCCTCGGGCAGCGGATAGGTGCCCTCGTACTCCACCGGGTTCTGGGTGGCCACAACCAGGAAGGGGTCGGGCAGGGGGTGCGATCGGCCCTCGACCGTGACCTGCCGCTCTTCCATGGCCTCCAGCATCGCGGCCTGTGTCTTGGGTGGGGTGCGGTTGATCTCGTCGGCCAGCAGCAGGTTGGTGAATACCGGCCCCTCGCGGAAGCGGAAGGAGCCGTCGCGCTGCTCGAAGATCGTCTGGCCGATCACGTCCGACGGCATCAGGTCGGGGGTGAACTGCACCCGCCTGAACTCGAGGTCCAGGGTGTGGGCGAGTGTCTTTACCAGTAGGGTCTTGGCCACGCCCGGCACGCCCTCGAGCAGGACGTGGCCCCCGACCAGCAACGCCGCGACCAGTCCGGAGACAGCCCCGTCCTGGCCGACGACCGCCTTGGCGATCTCCTGCCTGACCCGTAGCGCGGCCTCCCGCGCCGCGGCCTGGGGGCTGTGCGGGGCGGCACCACCCGCCGCGTCCTCCCTCACGGCATCGTCAGTCCAGCCGTCTGGCATGTATCCACTCCCTGTCTCAAGGGCTTCGCAGGCTAATGAGCACTGGTGACCTCTGTGCGGATGGCGTCGACGGACAGGGCCAGCCTGACGAGCTCGGCCTCGTCCCTGGGGGTGCCGGGCTGGAAGGCGGCGAGCACGCGGTCGCGCTCCATCCCGGTGCGTGCCGCGACGGTCGCGGCCACCTGTTCAGGCGCCGCCGACGCCGGCAGGCCGAGCCGCTCGGCCAGGGTTCGGCGCAGGTCGTCGGCGAGCAGCGCGGCGGCCTGCCGGCGGTGACGCCCCCGCTGCAGCAGGTTGCCGACGGCGACCACCAGCTCCGACCCCGGGATGCGGACAGCGCTCGGCTCCGTCACCGGGCGCCCGAGCCGGCGGCCGTGCCACAGCGCGAGCAGCCCGAGCGCGACCGCCACCTGCCACAGCGCGAGCTTGACCCTGGGCGCGACGAGGTCGCCGAGTTCGCGCGAGCCGCCGCCCGGCAGCGGCGGTTGCAGCACCACGACCCTGCGGCTCTCGGAGGGAGCGAGCAGGCTGGCCACCAGGACGGCGTTGTCGGCGCGGCCGATCTCCTGGTTGACCAGAGCGCTGGCGCCGCCCAGGCGGACCACGGTGCCGTCGCCGGCGGGCTGCGCGACCAGCCACGACCCCCGCTCCCTCGGGAAACAGCCCTGCGCGCCGGAAGGGACCCGGAACACCAGCCCGCCCGGGGCGGAGACGCGGTCCACGTCCCGTAGCGCCGCCAGCCCGCAGCGCCGCTCGAGCTGGGCCTCGAGGAAGCCGACGCTGGTCGTGCCGACCACCTCGACTCGAGTGATCGGCGACTTGGGGTCGGCCACCACCAGGGTGCCGCCCTGGCGCACCCAGCCGAGCAGGCTGGCCCGCCCCCGCTCGTCGAGGTCGTCGCTCAGCAGCAGGGCGGCGCCGCCGCCGAAGGTGGGGATGTCGCTGGAGACCGAGACCCGCGCGCCGATCTCGCCCAGGATCTCCACCAGCGCCTTGGTGCCGTCGGGGCCGGTCGAGGCCGGGTCCAGCGGATTGCCCTGGTCGGCCGGGCGCGCGCCGAGCAGGCCCGCGAGCACGACGCCCAGCGCGAGTACGCCCCACAGCAGCGGCCTCGACCAGATCCGAGCCGTGCTCATGATCGCGCCCGCTCGAGAACACGGCCGGCGAGGTCCCGGAAGCGGGTGACCTCGTCCGAGCCGGTCGGCACGCGACCGTACCAGGCCCGCTCGAACAGCTCGGTGGCGCCCGAGAACGCCTCGGCCGCCGGCGGCACGTTGCGCTCGACCGCACCGCGGTACTCACCGGCGGTGCGCCCCGGGACCTCTTCGACCAGACCACGACCGGCCAGGTCGGCCACCAGCGCCCGGTAGCGGCAGCGCAGCGCCTGGCGCCACTCGCCGGCGCGCTCGTGCGCCTCCGCCTCGACCCGCCACTCCCCGGCGCCGCGCCGGGGCGCGCTCGGGATGGCGGCGGCCACCTCGGGGTCTCTGGTCATGCCGCGCGCGAAGCGCGCCGCCAGCACCGTGACGGCAGCCAGGATCAGCAGGAACAGCAGCAGCCCGATGAGCGAGCCGGCCGAGGTGCCCACGCCGAGGTGCCCGAGCAGCCACGCCCAGATGCGCGAGAGCAGCGGGCGGGCGGCTTCGCGGAACTCCGGCCTGGAGAGGACCTCGTCGGCGGCCCGGTGGACCTGGTCCGGGTCGCGGGTGGGTGTGGGCGGGTCGAGCATGACCACCGGCGCGAGCGCGCCGGTGAGCCGGATCCCGAGCGCCCTAGCCGGCCGTCGCGGTGCCACGGTTGAGATCCCTGGCGATCATCTGGAGGTCGAAGCCCTCCTGGCGGATGCGGCCGTCGAAGTAGACGAGCGTGGCGACGATCGACACGAACGGCGAGGCGACCAGCGCGGGCAGGATGGAGCCCAGCGCGACGAGGATGAATCCCCAGCGCAGGCCGATCAGCTCGCCGACGATCGTGAAGGGCCCGCCCAGGATGCTGGTCAGGACCGAGGCCATGAGCCCGCTCACGACCGCGATCCCCAGCACCGGCCAGAAGCGGGGCCGCACCAGCGCGGCCGAGCGGCGCATGCCTTTTATCGGCCCGAGCCCTTCGATGATCACGGCCGGGGTGGTGCACACGAAAAAGGCCATCGCCGCAAGGCCCGGCAAGATGCAGAACAGCGTCCCCACGCCCTCGAGCAGGTGGACGCAGATGGTCGCGCCGAGCAGCGCCCACACGCGCCGGCCGGTGGTCTTGATCGCCTCGCCCGCCGTCAGCGTCTCGCCCAGGTAGCTGGCGGCGACCACTTGGGTGATGGCGGCGCCCACCAGTGGCGTGACCACCAGGCTGACCAGGGAGGCGATGCTGGTGCCCACCACCTGTGTGGTGGAAAAGCCGGTGCTCGCTCCCGAATCCACGAGGGAGGGGTCGTTTATGACGTCGAGGATGCCGTGGCCGCCAAGGAGGTCCCGGGTGAGGAAGGCGCTGAACAGGTCCAAGGGGACGTAGAACGCCGCGGAGATCAGCACGATGGTGGCGAGGTTGGCCTTCAGCAGCCTGAAGGCGCCGTCGAGCAGGTCGGCGAAGGCCATAGGGTGCAGCGGCAGCGGCCCGGTGCGGGCGCTGCCCGCCTTGGGAAGCTGCAACGGCGGCTGCTGCCCCGGCGCGCTCCACGCCGGCGGCGCCTGCCATCCGGGCGCCGCGCCACCTGGGCCGGGCGGCGCCTGCCATCCGGGTGCTCCCCAGCCCGTGGCCGCGGGCTGGCCCCATCCCGGACCAGGGCCGCCCTCCCAGCCCGCTCCCGGGGGTGGCGTGCCCGGCCCCGGGGGTGGCGTGCCCGGCCCCGGTGGCGCGCCCGGGGCCACCCATGGAGAGGGCTCTCCGCCTCCTCGCCGGTCGGGCTCACCGTGTCCCGGGTCCGCGCGGGCGCTTCCCTCGTCAGGCTCCTGCGGCGGGGGTCTGCTGGCCACCTGCCTCATCTCCGATCCGGCTGCCCGCTCCTCGTTGAGCTGCTCGCAACTTCCCGCAAATTGCTGCCAAGCCCGTCTTCGCGCGCATTCTCGTGGCGGTGATTGGGCTGGTCAATGACCCGGAACGTATTTGTGGACAACGGGGCTCCCCCTCCGTGCCGTCGTCGTGGCATCCTTGGCCGGTCGCGGTGGGAGGAGGCGATAGTCTTGCGAGGCAGAGTCCTGGTCGTGGACGACGACCCGTCGCTGGGTGAGATGCTCGGCATCGTCCTTCGTCAGGAGGGCTTTGAGCCCGTATTCGTACGCTCGGGGGATCAGGCGATCGCAGCCTTCCACCAGGCCAAACCAGATCTGGTCCTGCTGGACCTCATGCTGCCGGGCAAGGATGGCCTGGAGATCTGTCGCGAGCTGCGCATGGAATCCGGTGTGCCGATCGTGATGCTTACCGCCAAGACCGACACAGTGGACATCGTGCTCGGGCTCGAGTCGGGAGCGGACGACTACATCACCAAGCCCTTCTCCGCCAAGGAGCTGGTCGCCCGCATCCGGGCGCGGCTCCGACGGCGGGACACCGAAGGTGCCGAGACGCTGCGCTTCCACGACATCGAGATGGACGTCATGGCGCACCAGGTCACCAAGGGAGGCAAGCCGATCAACCTGACCCCACTCGAGTTCGAGCTGCTGGCCACCCTCGCCCGCCGGCCGCGGCAGGTCTTCACCCGCGAGGTCCTGCTCGAGCAGGTCTGGGGTTACCGCTATGCTGGCGACACCCGCTTGGTGAACGTGCACGTCCAGCGGCTGCGCGCGAAGATCGAGGACGACCCGGAGAACCCGAGAATCGTGCAGACCGTGCGCGGCGTCGGCTACCGGATCGGGCCCGCCGACGCCAGCGCCGCGGCCGACAGGGAAAGCACGGAATAGACCTCGAAGAAGGTAACGTTTGTGCGCCGGTTCCGTCCGCCTCGTCTCGACCTGCGAACCAGGGTGGTGCTGTTCACCTCGGCGGTCGCGATCGGCTCGCTGCTGCTGCTTGGTCTCTCGCTGCGCGCTCTGCTGGCCAATTCGCTCTACAACCAGCAGGCCAACGAGGCCGTCCAGGAGGTGCAGCGGCTCACCGCCGCCGCGCCCACCGTCCTCACCAGCACCGTCGGCCTCTCGGAGCGTGAGGCGCAGAGCCAGCTCCTGCAGCAGGTCACCAGCCCGCAAGGGGGTGGCCCGCCGACCTTCAAGGCGGTGATCGTCCGCAGCGCCGAGCTCTCCAGCCAGTCGGACGGGCGCTTCAAGATCGAGCAGGTGCCGACGGTCCTGGTCAACCGCGTGTTCGTGCGCTCGGAGATCGCCTACGTCTACGTCGAATCACCGATCGGCCCCGGCCGCATGCTGGTGGTCGGCGCGCCCATCCACTTCGACCAGGGCGACTATGAGTCGTACTTCTTCTACCCCCTCACCTTCCAGGAGGAGACGCTCAACCGGCTCACCAACTTCCTGGTCGTCGTGAGCATCGGGCTGCTCGCCGCCGTCATCATCATGGCGGCCATCTTCATCGGCCGGGTGCTCCGCCCGATCCAACGCGCCAGGGACGTCGCCGAGGAGATCGCCTCCGGCGACCTGGACGCGCGCATCCCGCAGATCACCAACCGCGACGACTTCGGCAAGCTGGCCGAGTCCTTCAACCGCATGACGGACGCGCTGGCGCAGAAGATCGGCGAGCTGGAGAACGTCTCCAACCTGCAGGCCCGCTTCGTTTCCGACGTGAGCCACGAGCTGCGCACGCCGCTGGCCACGGTGCGCATGGCGGCCGACTACATCCACGCCGCCCGCGCCAACCTCCCGCCCGACGCGCAGCGGGCGGCCGTTCTGCTCGAGCGCGAGCTGGAGCGGTTCGAGAACCTGCTCGAGGACCTGCTCGAGATCAGCCGCTTCGACGCCGGCGTCGTCCGCCTGGAGCCGGTCGAGGTCGACCTGGGACGCCTGCTCGACGAGGTCATCGACGCCTTCGACCCGATCGCCCACGGCCGCAAGGTGATCGTCAGCCTGGAGGTCGACACCACGCAGGGGGCGCCGCTGGTCGCCGCCGATCCGCGCCGGCTGGAGCGCGTCTTCTCCAACCTGGTCAAAAACGCCATCGAGCACACCACCGACGAAGCGGTGCGAGTCATGGCCGCGCGCCACGGTGACGACGTCGTGGTGAGGGTCGAGGACGAAGGCGAGGGCATCCCCGCGGACGACCTGCCCCACATCTTCGAGCGCTTCTACAGGGCGGATGTCCACCGGGCCAGGACGGCAGGCGGGACCGGTCTCGGGCTCGCCATCGCGCTCGAGAACGTCCACCTGCACAGCGGCTCGATCGACGTGACCAGCGAGGTGGGGCAGGGCTCGACCTTCACCGTGGTCCTTCCCGCGGCCAAGCCGCAGGTCGAGCCGCGCCAGGAGCCGGCCGCCGCGGGCGAGCCGGGCCCAGAGGCCGAGCCGGAGGTCGTCCTCGGTGGCTGAGCGCCGTGTCCAGCGATCTGTGTGGCTTGCCACGATCGCGCTCCTGCTCGTGACCGCCTGCTCCACCGGCGTGCCGCCAAGCGACAAGGTCTTCGTGGTCAGCCCGGTGCCACCGTCGCCGCAGCCGGAGGAGTCCAATGGCCCCGGCAGCGGCCCGCGTCCGGGGCTCAGTGAGGCCCAGGTCGCGCAGGGGTTCATGCGCGCCATGGCCACCGGTGATCCCGACCGGGCGGCTCCGTGGGTCGTCCCCGACAAGTCCGCGCAGCTCCAGCTACAGGAATGGAAGAGCGGCCGGGCGGTCAAGGTCTACAACGGCGAGTTCCAGCCGCAGGCGCCCGGCGACGACCGCGGCCAGAAGATCGTGGAGGTGCGGGTCCAGCTCGCGGGCGGGCTGGAGGACCGCCGCTGGGTCCCTGAATCGCGTCACGTCACCCTCCCGCTCCGCCTGCGGCAGGTGGCCGGCGAGTGGCGGGTGGCCAACCCCGGGCGAGCCCCCTGGGTCGACGACGCCAGCTTCAAGCAGAGCTACGGTCCGGTCGATCTGTTCCTGGTCGCCGCCGACCACGTCCACCTCGCTCCGGTGCAGGTGTTCCTGCCGCGCCCGCCGACGGGGGCGCAGCAGCCGCTCGCGGTCCAGGTCCGCGCCGAGGCGACGCTGCGCGCGCTGCTGGCGGGGCCAGAGGGGCGGGTCGGCGGAACCCTCACCACCGCCATACCGCGCGGCACCAGGCTGCTGCGCCTCTCGTACGCCGACAGCCACGCAAGCGTCGACCTGTCCGACGAATTCGCCAGCGGCGAAGGCGGCTCCGGGCTGCTGCGCGTCGGCCAGGTGGTGTGGACCGTGACCCGGCTGATCCCGACCGCGAGCGTGCGGATCACCGTGGGTGGGCGCCCGGTGGGCGCGATCGGCGCCGAGCGCTTCAACGCCGGCAGGATCTGGCGCCGCACAACGCCCCCGCTCGGCGGCCTGTTCTCGAGCCTGTGGCCACACGGGGCCGGCGATCCCATGCGGCTGGCCTTCACCCGCAACGGTGAACTCTACACCACTGAGCTGACTCCTGGAGCCCGCGCGACGCTGCTGCCCTACAACACCCCCGGGCAGAAGCTCGCGCCGACCTGGGCGCCGCAGGGCAACCGCCTCGCCTTCCTGCTGCTGGGCGACGGGGAGGAGCGGTCCCTGTGGATCGGCTCCGGCGACGGCGGCAGCGTGCAGGCGACCGGCGTGCGCGGCCAGCTGTCACCGCCGACGTGGTTGCCGGACGCCTCACGGCTGCTGGTGCTCCGGCGCGACGGCGGGCGCGTCGAGCTGCTGGCGGTGACTCCCGGCGCGCAGGGCGCCATGAAGCTCGCGCTGGCGCCAATGCCCGGCGGGCTCCAGCCCACTGTGCTGCGGGTCAGTCCCGACGGCGCGTACGTGCTGGGGGTGGGCGCGGGCGCGCGGGCAAGGTTTGGCGACAGCGGGCTGCTCTTCCTCGGCCTGCTGGGTCCTCATGGCGTGGTCGACTGGTTCCCGCGCCCGGTCGCGCCCGGGCTCGGCGACGTCTTCAGCCCCGTCTGGGTCGACGCCTCCACCGTGGCCTTCATCGGCCGGACGGGGACCAAGGACGACCCCGGCAAGCTGTGGCTGATGGGCGCCGACGGCTGGGACCCGACGCCGTTCCTCAATCTGGACCCCGCCAGCGAGAACGCCATCGACATCGGCGATCAGCTCACCGTCGACCCGACCGGCAACCAGTTCATCTTCATCGAGCAGTCCGAGGACGGCACCGCGCTGTGGATGGTCGACCGTCTTGGCGTCGGTCTGCGCCAGCTCACCTCGCCGGGCCTCAACGGCTTCGACAGCGACCCCAGCTTCGCCACCCGCTGACCCGGAGGGGTGTGGACAACGGGTCACGGCCGTCGTCGCGGCCAGATAGCCTGCGGTCATGCCGATCGTCACCGCGCTGAGCCGGCTGCTCCGGCCACCCGACTGCCTCGCCTGCGGGGCCGCTGACGCCTGGCCCTGCTGCGCCGCCTGCCTGCCACCCGAGCCGGCCGGGCCGGGGCCGTGGCGCCTGGCGGCCGATCCGAGCGTGACGTTGTGGGCGCTCGGGCCCTACGGCGACGCCCTGCGCGCGGCCGTCCTCGCCGGCAAGCTGCGCGGCCAGGCCGCCGCGCTGCAGGCGCTGGGACGACGTCTCGGCGCCGCGCTGCGGTCGGCCGGGATCGGCGCCGATCTCGTCACCTGGGTCGCGGCCAGCCCCGCTCGCGGCCTGCCGAGGGACCACGCGGATCAGATCGCCGCCGGCGTTGCGGCCGCCCTCGACGTGCCGCTGGTCGGCCTGCTCGCTCCCGCTCCAGGGCTGGACCTCGGCCGCTCCCGGCGCGACCGCGATGAGCGCGGCCGCCTCCGCGGCGACGCCGGCGATCTCGGCCGCGTCGCCGTCCGCCTTCCCCCTCGCCGGCTGCGCCGGCTGGCCGGTGGGCGCGTCCTGGTGGTCGACGACGTCGCCACGACCGGCCGCACCCTCGCCGGCGCCACGAACACTCTCCGTCAGGCCGGCGCCCGCGCCGTGGAGGTCGCCGTGGTCGCCGCCGCCAGCACCGCCTTCGGCCCGCCGGCCCCGCTCGCGCCCCGGTCGCGCGGCCTGGCGATCCGGACCGGTCAGCCGTCGCCGGCGGGCGGCCGGCGATTCGCCGGAGGTGGGCCCAGTCGTCCTTCACCGGAGTCGTGTGGGCCGTCCCGCCAGTGCCGCGATCCGCCCGGGGCATAATCTAGATATTTCGCCCGTAACGGTAAGGTGCGGCGCGTTCGCGGGCGCGACCGCGGTCGGGACGTCCCATGGCGGCGGCGTTGTCGGCGTAGTCGTGCTAGCTTCGCTGGTCAGGGGAGTGTGATCAGGGCTGCCGGGGTCGTATTGTCTGGTTGACACAAGTTTCCGTGTGTAGAATCCGGCCATCGCGAGCGGCGGCGGCGGGCTGATTGAGGAGGGCGGCTCGCGCGTCGAGGTGATCGGCAGGCAGAGCCGACGCCCGAGGATGGGCTGGCGGCTGAGGGGGGTACGGGCTTGGTCGTGCACGCAGATGCCGGCCGGCGCTCGATGCACAGATGGGGAGCGGCCCATGCAGGTGACGGTAAAGGGCAGGAATATCGACGTGCCCGAGAAGCTGCGCGCGCACACCGAGCAGAAGCTGACCAGGGTCAAGCGCTTCGACGACCGAATCCTGGCGATGGACGTGGAGTTCTCCGAGGAGCGGAACCCGAGAGTGGCCGAGGCCCACAAGGTCGAGGTCACCGTGACCACCAAATCCCGGCTCGTCCGGGCGCAGGCCAGAGCGGCTGACCCGGCCGCCGCGGTCGACCAGGTCGTCGACCGGCTCGAGCGACAGATCAAGAAGCTCAAAGGACGGCTAGTCGACCGCACGCAGCACGCGGAGGGCGTCAAGGCGATGGCGCCCCCGGTCGAGCGGCGGGATCTCGACGAGCAGGCTGCAGAGTCGGCTTTCGCGCGGTACAAGAGAATTGAGATGAAGCCGATGACTCCCGAGGAGGCTGTCGAACAGATGGACCTTCTTGGGCACGACTTCTTCTTGTTCTCGAATGCCGAGACGCAACAGGCAAACGTCGTGTACCGTCGCCGTTACGGCGGCTACGGGCTCATCGAGCCTGAAGTGTGAAAGGGCCGCCACGATGCGCCAGGAAGTGAGAGGGGAAAGCGTGGCCGACGACCGGCAGACACGACCGCGGGGCGCTGGGGACGCCATCCGCGTGCTGATCGTGGATGACCACGCGTTGTTCCGCCGCGGGCTCGAGATGGTCCTCGAGCAGGAGGACGACGTCGAGGTCGTCGGAGAGGCTGGCGACGGCTCCGAGGCGATCGAGAAGGCGCAGGAGCTCATGCCCGACGTCGTCCTGATGGATGTCCGCATGCCCCGTCGCGGGGGCATCGAGGCAACCCAGGCGATCAAGGACCTCATCCCGCACGCCAAGATCCTGATGCTGACCATTTCGGACGAGGAGGCCGACCTCTACGACGCGATCAAGGCGGGCGCCAACGGCTACCTGCTCAAGGAGATCTCGATTGAGGAGGTCGCAAACGCGATCCGCTCAGTCGCCAAGGGCCAGTCCCTCATCTCCCCGTCGATGGCCTCCAAGCTGCTGGACGAATTCGCCAGCATGGTGAAACGCGCGGACGAGAAACAGCAGCTTCCGACTCCACGGCTGACGGACCGCGAGATGGAGGTCCTCAAGCTGGTCGCAAAGGGTCACAACAACCGCGATATTGCCAAAGAGCTTTACATCTCTGAGAACACTGTCAAGAACCACATCCGCAATATCCTCGAGAAGCTCCACCTGCATTCGAGGATGGAGGCCGTGGTGTACGCGGTGCGAGAGAAGCTGCTCGAGATCAAATAGGGTGTCCACCGTCCTGGCGATCGACGTCGGTGGCACAAAGCTGGCGGCCGCCGTCGTGGACGACCATGCACGCATCTTTGGCCGCGGTCGCGTCCCGTCGCCGACCGGCACTGATCCCGAGATCCTCTACGAGGCGTTGCTGACCTGCTGCACCGCCGCGCTCCGAGGAGCCGACACGCGGCCCGACGAGCTCGCCGGCGTCGGCGTGTCGTGCGCCGGGCCGATGGTCTGGCCCTCGGGCGAGGTCTCGCCGCTCAACATGCCGGCGTGGCGGCGCTTCCCGCTGCGACGGCGACTGCTTGCGGAGTTCGAGGTCGAGCCGGTGCTCATCCACAATGACGCCGTCGGCGTGGCCGTGGGCGAGCACTGGAAGGGCGCGGGCGTGGGCACCGCCAACCTCCTCGGGATGACCGTCTCCACCGGTGTCGGCGGCGGGCTCGTGCTCGGTGGCCGCCTCCACCACGGCGCGAGTGGCAACGCCGGCCACGTCGGCCACGTCATCGCCGAGCCCGACGGCCCCTCGTGCGTCTGCGGCGGGCGCGGCTGCGTCGAGGCGATCGCAGCGGGGCCCAACACCGTCAGGCGCGCGCTCGCCGAGGGCTGGCAGCCGGGCGAGGGCATGGACGCCGACGGCATCACGCTCGCATCCGCCGCGGCGGCTGGCGACGAGATCGCCATGCGCAACATCATCAGGGCGGGACGGGCCGTCGGCATCGCCCTCGCCTCCTGCGCTCACCTGCTTGACCTCGAGATGGCCGCGATCGTCGGCGGCTTCTCCCACTCGGGGCCTCCCTTCTGGGGCGCGCTTCACGACGCCTTCGCCGCTCACGCGCGCATGGACTTCGCGGCCGCGTGCCAGATCGTGCCAGGCAAGCTCGGGAGCGACGCGCCGCTGCTCGGCGCCGCCGCCTTCGTGCTCGATCCTGAGCACTACGGCTGGGACCCCGAGACAGGCAGGTAAGCTGGACTCGCGGCCACCCCGAAAGGTCCCCAGAGTGCGACCAGGCTGGCTAAAATGAGAGGTCTTCACACAATCTCTTCTCCATAAAGACTCATGCAGACCGGCCGGGCGGGTCCCCGCCCGGCCGGTTCCAAGGAGGCGTCCAACTCGTGGTCTTGTCCAAGCTCCTCAGCCTCGGCGAGGGAAGAGATCTCCGTCGTGCGCAGGCGATGGTGGGCCCGATCAACGAGCTCGAAGACGAGATGCATGCCCGCTCGGACGCCGAGCTGCGGGAGCTCACCGAAGTGTTCCGCAAGCGGCTGGCCGACGACGAGGATCTCGACGATCTGCTGCCCGAGGCGTTCGCCGCCGTGCGCGAGGCGTCGCGGCGCACGCTCGGCAAGCGCCATTTCGACGTGCAGCTGGTCGGGGGTGTGGCGATGCACTGGGGCCACATCGCGGAGATGAAGACCGGTGAGGGCAAGACGCTGGCCGCCACCCTGCCGGCCTATCTGAACGCGCTCACCGGCGACGGCGTGCACATCGTCACGGTCAACGACTACCTGGCCAGGCGCGACGCTGAGTGGATGGGAGCGATCTACCGCTTTCTCGGTTTGGACGTCGGGGTCATTCTGGCCTCGATGACGCCGTGGGAGCGGCGGCCCAACTACGCCGCCGACATCACCTATGGCACCAACAACGAGTTCGGCTTCGACTACCTGCGCGACAACATGGCGCTGACGCGCGATGAGCTGGTCCAGCGCGGCCACTACCACGCGATCGTGGACGAGGTCGACTCGATCCTGGTTGACGAGGCCCGCACGCCGCTGATCATCTCCGGCCCCGCCGAGCAGGGAGCGCGCTGGTACCAGCAGTTCGCCCGCATCGCGCCGCGGCTGGCCAAGGACACCCACTATGAGGTGGACGAGGGCAAGCACACAGTGGCGGTCACGGAGGACGGCGTTGCCAGGGTCGAGGAGACCCTTGGGATCGACAACCTCTATGACTCGCTGAACACCCCGCTGGTGCAGCATCTGCAGAACTCCATCCGCGCCAAGGAGCTGTACCGGCGCGACCGGGATTACATCGTGCGCGACGGTGAGGTGCTCATCGTGGATGAGTTCACCGGGCGGGTGCTGGAGGGTCGGCGCTACTCCGAGGGCCTGCACCAGGCCATCGAGGCCAAGGAGGGTGTGCGGATCAAGGACGAGAACCAGACCTACGCGACCATCACCCTGCAGAACTACTTCCGCCTGTACGACAAGCTGTCGGGCATGACGGGCACGGCCAAGACCGAGGAGGCGGAGTTCAACCACATCTACAAGCTGGGCGTGGTGGAGGTCCCGACCAACCAGCCCATGATCCGCGCCGACCATGCGGATGTGATCTACAAGACCGAGCAGGCCAAGTTCACCGCGCTGGTGGAGGAGATTGCCGAGCGCAACGCCAAGGGCCAGCCGATCCTGATCGGCACGGTGTCGATCGAGAAGTCCGAGCGGGTGTCGCGCATGCTGGAGCGGCGTGGCATCAGCCACAACGTGCTCAACGCCAAGCACCATGAGCGGGAGGCGCACATCATCGCGCAGGCGGGTCGGCTCGGCGCGGTGACGGTGGCGACCAACATGGCTGGCCGTGGGGTCGACATCATGCTCGGCGGCAACGTCGAGTATCTGGCCGAGGAGGCCCTGCGGGCCAGAGGTCTGGACCCCACGGAGGCCGACCCGGAGGAGTGGGGCCAGGCGCTGCAGGCCGAGATCGAGCGCAAGACCGTGGAGGTCGCCGCCGAGCACGACAAGGTCGTGCAGCTTGGCGGCCTGTGCGTGCTCGGTACCGAGCGGCACGAGTCGCGGCGGATCGACAACCAGCTCCGTGGCCGGTCGGGCCGGCAGGGCGACCCGGGGGCGTCGAGGTTCTTCCTGTCGCTGGAAGACGACCTCATGCGCATGTTCGCCACCAAGACCGTCTCGGGCTTGATGGACCGGCTCAGCCTCCCCGACGACGTGCCCATCACGCACCGGCTCGTCACCCGCGCGATCGCCAACGCGCAGCGACAGGTCGAGTCGCAGAACTTCGAGCGGCGCAAGAACGTCCTCAAGTACGACGAGGTGATGAACAAGCAGCGCGAGGTCATCTACGACACGCGCCGGCTCATCCTCGAGGGCGAGGATCTTCGCGAGCAGACGGTCGGCTTCCTCGCCGACGTCGTCTCCGACGTGATCGCCCTGTACGCTCCGCAGGGCGTCTACCCCGAGGAGTGGGACCTCGACGGCCTGTTCACCGCGCTCGGCACCATCTACCCGTCCGGCGTTCGTAAGGAGGACGTGCACCTCGACACGGTCGACCACGCCGAGTTCGAAGCGCTGCTGCTCGAGGACGCCGAGCGTGCCTACAAGAACCGCGAGGCGGAGCTCGGCACCGAGCTGCTCGCCGATCTGCAGCGCGCCGTGCTCCTCAACGTGCTCGACCGGCGCTGGCGCGAGCACCTCTACGAGATGGACTACCTGCAGGAGGGCATCGGCCTGCGAGCGATCGGCCAGCGCGACCCGCTGGTCGAGTACCAGCGTGAGGCGTTCGACATGTTCCAGGCGCTGCAGGAGTCCATCAAGCGTGAGGCGGTCACCTACGTCTTCAACGCCTCGGTCCAGGTCGCCGAGGAGGCCGAGGAGCAGCGGCAGGCAAGCCCACAGCGCCAGCTCCGCCAGTCCTCGGCCTCCACGGAGGCCGAAGCCCGTGCCGCTCAGGGCCAGACCGCCCGGAAGCAGAAGATCGGCCGCAACCAGCCCTGCTGGTGCGGTTCGGGCAAGAAGTTCAAGAACTGCCACGGAGCCCCGGGCGCCCAGCCGTGACCCAGCCTCGCGCCTGAGCGCCCAGGGGGCTGGGCCCAGACTTCGCGGTCGGAGCCGAGCCAGGACGCACGCCAGGGGACCCAGCCTGGCGCCTGACCACGGGCCGTGCCGGGACCACCGGCGCGGCGTCAGCCCGAGACGGGTCGATGCGCTGACCGTGTCCGCTGATCCGGCCGGTTCGTGCTGAGCGCGCTCAGTACCTGAGCTCGGTCACGAGCCAGCGGCCGCCACGAGCGTCCAAGCGCATGGCAACCGGTTGGACCCGGGGTCCACGCTCGACGACCGCAACGGTATCGGCAACGCCGGGCACGAGCTCCTGGTAGTGCACGCGGATGAGCCTGCGACCGCTCGGCAACGGACCCCCGTGGCGGCGCACCTTCCGCTCCAGCCGGTCCCACAGCTCCGGGGTGAAGAGCCGTTCGAGCTGGGCGGCGCTGCGGCATCCCGCCTCGACCTCGAACAACGCTATGGCGATCTCCTTGGCGACCTCGGCTGGCGGAGGAAGGCGGCGCCTTGTCGTCTGTCCGGTGGTCGCCAGCCCCACCGGGTTGGGCGCCGGCCGCTTGTCGTCTGGCGTCTGGGCTCCCGCTGCTGACCCGGGTGCCCGCTGCTCGCCCCCTTGCAGCAGCACCATGGAGGGTCGCCGACCGGTCGCTCTTGCGGTTCGCCAGACGTCATCCGGCGACGCGGTTGTCCGGCCCCGACCAGGTGCGACGGGTAGGCCGGCTTCGAGGCTGGCAGCCTCTGGCACGGCCTTCAGTGGCTCGGTGCCGTGGGGAAGTGGCTCTGGGGCTGGGCTGGTCGCCATGCACTGCTCCTACAGTAGCTACAGTTTGCATCGGTTTTCATCGATTTGTTTCCTTATAAGGGGGCGTGAACGGTATCGGTTGTCGTGGCCACCTCCATCGGATCGGGAGCGGGTCTCCATGCAGCGCATGCCTGTGCCGGCGTCACGTTGACATCCCGGCAGCAAGGCAGGCGACGAGCGTCGAGGCGACTTCATCGTCGGTGACCCAACGCGCAGCGGTATGTGGGGCGGGCTGACGTGGATCGCCGGCGCGGGCGACCTCCAAGGCGGCGGTTCCCGTGAGCACGGTGGCATCCCAGCGACCGGTCCGAATCGCCGCGGCGAGACGGCCGCCCGCCCGTCCCAGGCCATTCGCCTCGCTCGACGCGAGGATGAGCCCACTCGCCAGTGCCCAGGTGGCGCCCGGATGCCCTGCCGTTCCGGGTTGTGGGTGGCCTGGGACCGGAAGGTTGAGTCCAGCGTGTCTGCGTGCGGTCCGCTCGAGACGCCATGCACGTACCACCAGTGCCCCGCCGGCAGATGGACGCAGTGATCGCGGGTCTCCCCGGCCGTGCAGGGAGATGACCGCCTGCGCCGACGATCCAGCCGGCCCGTGGCATGTCACCACGGCCCCCGCCCCTGCTTCCCAGGTTGTGGCCAGGCCGGCCGATGATCGACGGCGAGAACCAGCCGCCAGCCCTCGATGGCTCGCCAACCGCAGGTGACGGTGAGCGGCCAGCGGCGCGATCGGTTCGAGACCCGGCTCGGGAACTGACCGGACGAGGTGGAGTCGCGGTTCTCGGCGTCCGACGCCGGCGAGCCTCTCGACCTCTGCCGAGGCGTCCGTGATGGCCAGCATCATCGCCGCGACGGAGCTCCTCGAGCGGAGGAGCAGGAGAGCGTTGGGTCCAGCGCTCCGGTGGTCAGACGGCCCACCGACCGGTTGCTCGATCGTGAGTGTCACCTCCATCGCCCACCGTGGTAGGGCCGCCGCGAGAGAGGGTCGATATGCATGCCATCCAGACCGCATCCGGCGCGCCCGCCGCGGCTGCGAGCTCGACGACGCCCATCGGCTGAATTCCCCGGTCGCCGGCGACGCGCCGACGAGCTCCGGCCAGCCGCGGGACTGGGGATCGGTCGACCAGCCCGGAGCGCTCATGGGCCGCCGCCAGCATCGACTCGCCTGACGAAGATGCCGTCAGGACCGGATTGGAGGGACACCAGGACCGGGATGACGTAGCGAGCCCCCGTGGTGGCGTGACTTGCGAGCACGAGCACCTGCGCGGTCGGTTCCGCCGGTGGGCCGGCCGCCGAGATCGTCGTGATCTCCGCGGCCCGCCAGCCGTCTGGCAACGACCGGGTCCCCGGGGCGGTGCCGCCACCTAACGCGACAAGGTCCGCACGATCGTGGTTGAGCAGGGCGGCCACCGCGCGGCGCGCCACAGCCGCGACGTCGCGGGCTGTCTGGGGAGAGAGCACGACCCGGCGGACGGTCAGCCCGGCGGCGATCGGCAGCGGTGCGGGTCGCGGCAGCCCGCTCACAGCCAGCCCGCGGCTCCCTCGGGTGAGCGGGACGACGAACGCCAGTATCCCGCCTTCCCGGTAGGCGCCGGAGCGCGACTCGAGCAGGTGAGCGAGCACGGTCACTTCTACGATCTCGCGCGCCGAATGTGTGCCCACCGGCTGGACGTAGTCGACGTACTGGGATGTTCCGGCAGGCACCGAGACGCTCGTGCCCAGGTCGAGCCCCCTGGTCAGGTAGCGCTCAACTCGTTTGGCCCATGCGCCGTGGTCTCCGTTGATGGTCAGGTACTCGCGCAGGAACGCGGTGGCCGTCGCCGTCGCCGCCTGGTCGTTCCGGATGCCCGGATCGATGGATCCGTCATGGCCCGAGCCCGGGTGGGCCGGAGCGGTGGTCGTCGCCGGCACGTCCGCTCCGGGCGTGTCCGGCAGCGGGCCAAGACCACGCAACGCACCGAGCGCGATGAGAGTCCAGAGCACGAGCCGGCCCATAAGACGTGGGATTCGGCTCCTTCGTGGCGAAGGTGGCAGATCGGTCGGAGCAAACCGATCCAGCGTGCGGCGGCTCTCGGTCCCGCGTGGCGCTCGTGACATTGATGCTCTCCGGTTCAGGGAAGTCGATAAGGAGGGGCGTCGGTACGGTCGCCAGGCTGCGGCCAGGTGGGTGCTGTGGCGCGTGGTGCATCCTGGCTCACCGGCACAGCCGCCGTGCTGGCATATGGCGGTATGGACAGCGTCACGCCAGGGCGGACGAGATCTGGATCCGGACCAAGGGCACCGCGGTTGGCGCCGTAGATCCGCCGCCAGTAGCGGGTGATGATCGTCTCCGCCCTCGCGTCGGCGGGCAGGTGGGCGGCGCCGATGTCCCACAGTGTGTCCCCAGGCTCTACGGTGTGGCGCATCGTCGCTGTTGCGGATCCAGGCTGGCTCGGGTCGTGGGCGGTGCTGCCCGGTGCGGGACCGGCAGCGCTGGCGCCAGGAGGTGGAGGCGACGCCTCCCGCGTCGTGTCGATGGCGTCTTGGCGGCCGGTGGGGCGCGGCGGTCGTGAGGAGACGGGCGAGTCGCTCCGCACCGGGTCGGCGGCGAGCCAGATCGGCAGCGGAACAGGTGGCGGGGCCGCTGTCGTCGCGGATGGGCGGGGAATCGTGCTCGCTGTCGCCGCCGTCGCGGATGCGGGGTCTGACGACGACCTGTGGCTGAGTGGAACGACGGCCGTGGCGATTGCGGGAGGCGGAGCCGGGAACGCGCCCATCCCAGTCCCCGCTGGTGTGAGCGCGAGCTGCGCGATGAGGGCCCCGCCAAGAAGGGCGTCCAGACTTCGGCGAACCGCCGGGATGGTGAGGACGTGCTCGGCCTGATCCGCAACGTGGCCGGCGACGCCGGGCAGGTGGGTCAGCGTCCGCAGCCCGAGCGCGAGAACGAGATAGGCAGCGAGCGACTGTGCCGCGAGGCCGAGCGCGGCGAGGATCCCGTCGAGTGGCTCGGCCATCGGGCTGAGGAGGTCGGTCAGGACATGAAAATGGCTGGATGGCGGCCCGGCGATCCGCAGCAGCAGCGCTTCGAGCACCCCTATCCCCAAGAGCAGCACCAGCGGGGGCAGGAGTGCTGGTCTATCGCGCGTTTGCATTGATTACCTCCCGTTTGCTTTCGAACCAGTATGGATGGCCGCTGAAGGTTGTCAATGCGCGATGGAGGGACTGTGGATGGAAGCGCCGACAGCCGCATGGGCGCGCCGACGAAGGGATCCCCGTCATGGACGTCCTGAACGTGCTGGGTGGCGGCTGAGGACAGATCAGGACACATGCCTCGAGCAGCTTGGTTTGTGCGGAAGAGGTGAGACTGGCTAGGCTCCGTCTCATGACCGAACCGGAGCCCTCGCCAGCAGTTCGCCGCCTCTTCGAGGAGCTCGAGGCGGAGTTCGAGGCCAGTCTCCGTCGGGAGGCTGAGCAGGAAGCCGTCGCTGCCCTCCGCGCTCAGGCGGCGGAGACCCTGCTGTGGGAGTCGCTGGCGCGGCGGGTTGGAGCCGAGGTGGTCATCCGATCCGGCTCACGGTTGTATCGCGGCACACTGCTGGCGAGCTATCCGGACTTCTTCGTCGTCAGGGGGAGCAACCGCTCGCAGCATCTGATACGGCTTGGTCTGGCGGTATCCGTCTCGCTGCCAGCCAAGGGGGAGCGGCTCAAGCCGCTGGCGCCAACTCCCCGCTACCGTTTCGTGTTCGCACTACGCGAGCTGGCCCGCCGCAGAGAGCCGGTGCGGCTGGAGCTGGCGGACGGCAACGTTGCGGACGGGACGATCGAACTGGTGGGCAGTGACCATCTGGAGCTGGCCGAGCACGACCTCGCGGAGCCGCGCAGGGCGCCGGCCATCACCGGACGCCGCCTGCTGGCACTCGCCGCGGTCGCTGTGGTCAGTCTTCTTCCTGATTACTCGTGAGCGGGTGAGCTATCGCCCATTCGCGGGTCTTCATATGCATCCGTTCGATATAGTCCTCGAGCTGAATGCGGTCGACTCGCCAAACGCCCCGTCCGCCGAGCTTGATCGCCGGAAGGTCGCCGCTTCGTACCAGGGCGTAGACCTGTGCCACCCGCACGTTGAGGATCGTCGCCACGTCTTCAAGGGTGTAGAAGCGTGGCTCGACGCCAGGTGTGGGCATTCGTCCTCCTGAGAGTCCAGGACCTGGTTGGGGCGGGCCGCCATCGTCTCTTCGAGAAGTCTCTCGGAGTCTGTCCAAAGGCTTGTCCACACTAACAAAGATTCGGTTTGCCTTCAATAGCTTCCTGATGCATGCTCTAGCGCGCGGTTCCCTCTGCCACCGCCCCAAGCCCTCCATCGAGGGAGATGAGGAATGTCCGGATCTGCTGATTTGCTCATGAACCGGCTTTCGCGGCATCTTTGCGCGACCCCTGTTCCACGAGCACGAGGGGGCGTTCTCGCTGACTAGCCCAAATCCAGCCTCCATGGCATCACCTGCTCCCGCGACGCCACCGGCGCGGCGGCTCCACACTGCGGGTTGGCTCAACGGGCGATCCGCCCTTGGCGTCCTGTTGGTCGTGGTGGCCGTCCTGGCCGGCGCGCTGTTCCTGCAGCGCGCCCAGCGGCTGGTGCCCGTCTACGAGGCCGCCCGCGACCTGCCGTCCGGTGTGCCGCTGTCCGTCCGCGACCTCGCCGTCGTGCGGGTCCGCCTGCCCGGCGCCGAGCTGCGCCGCTATGCGCGACCCGACCAGCACCGGCCATTGGTGGGACAGGTCCTCACGGCCCCGCTGCGGCGACACATGCTGGTCCCAGTCGACGGGCTCGCCCCGTCGTTGGGGCAGGCCAACATGGTGGAGCTGTCGATCAGAGTCAACAGTGGCGACATGGCGCAAGGGCTGCGCCCCGGCGACCACGTTCAGGTCCTGGCCGCCTACAGCGACGGCGTGCGTAGCGGCCAGGCGCGGCTCCTGCTCCAGTCGGTCGAGGTGGTCCGGGTTCTCGAGGAGCCCAGCGGGCTGGCGGGCAGTCGTCAGAGCGGGGTCCAGGTCCGCGTGCCGAGCGACCGGACGGCCGTGGTGGTCGCCGCGATCGCCAGCGCCAGGGTCTTCGTGGTCAAGGCGGCTTCGTTGGCGAGCCGAGCCGCCGCGGTCACCGAGGAGCCGCCAGTCGCGGCGCAGGACGGGCCGGAGCCATCGGCCCCGACAGTGCCGCCGACGTCGACGGAGCCGCTGACGCCGGAGAGCGGGCCATGAGGCTTCGGCTGGTGACCGCGGGTGTCGGCGCACCGTGGGAGTCAGCGCTGGCGCGGGCGTGCCAGGATGGCAGCGTGCCCGCGGTGGTGGTACAGCGCTGCTATGACCTCGGGGACCTGCTCGCCTCCGCGGTCGCGGGCAAGAGCGAGGTCGCGATGGTCGCCGCCGGTGTGCGTTGGCTCGATCGAGAGACATTGGCGAGGGTGGGAGCGGGCGGGCTCGCCGTGGTCGGCGTCGTCCCAGCCGGTGACGAGGAGGCCGAGCGCCGCCTGCTCCAGCTCGGAGTCGACTACGTCATTCCAGACACGACCCGGCCCTCGGTCCTCGTCGACCTCGCCAAGGCCGTCCTGGCGGCACGGCGCAACCACAGGCCTGAGTCTGGGAAATCTCTGGGCACCCCCGGAGACCCTGCCGGCCCAACGGATCCGAGTCACACCGAGGACACGGCCGCCGCAAAGTCCATGCGCGGCGCGGCTGCCGCGACCGGCTCGGGACGAGGAAGCTCGCCGGGGCCGCGGACGCCATCCGGTCGGCCCACCCAGACGCAGGCGCCAGCGGACTCCTCTGACGGACACCAACGCGAGCACAGCGTGATCGTGGTCTGGGGGCCCAAGGGCGCCCCAGGCCGAACCACGATCGCGATCAACCTCGCGTTCGAGTCGCTCCCGCTCGCCGGCGAGACACTACTCGTCGACGCGGATGCCTACGGCGGATCGATCGCTCAGATGCTCGGATTTCTCGACGACTGCCCTGGGCTCGCGTGGGCGGCACGACTCGCCGGCCGTGGAGAGCTCGACGGACCGAAGCTCCGGCGGGCGACGCGCCGTGCCGGCCCCTATGGGCCCCGGATACTCGCCGGCCTGCCCCGTGCTGAGCTGTGGACCGAGGTCCGACCAAGCACATGGGAATCTTTGCTCGGTCTGTTCCGCGTCAGCTTTCCTCTGACCGTGGTCGACGTCGGCTTCTGCCTCGAGGAGGACGAGGAGCTCCTCTACGACCACGTCCGTTTCCGCCGCAACGCCGTCACGAGGCTTGCCCTGCAACGCGCCGACACCGTGGTCGCGGTGGCCAGAGCCGATCCGATCGGGTTGCACGACTTCGTCCGTGGCTACCAGCAGTTACGCGAGCTCGGGGTGAGCCCGGGCCGGATACGGGTCGTCGTCAACCAAGTCCGCGGCGGGTTGTTCGGCGGCGACGCGATCGGGCAGATCCGCGCGGCGCTCACCCGCTACCTCGGGCTCGAGCCATGGGCGTTCGTGCCCTACGACCGCGCCGGTGCCGACGCGGCGCTCATGGCCGGACAGGCCTTGCGCGAGGCGCGGCCCGGCTCGCCCGCGCAGCAGGCAATGGCAGCCCTCGCCTCGTCGATCCTCGGCATGCCACGGGTGACCCAGCAGCGCCGACGCCTGCTGCGCCGCCGGACCGACCGGAAGCGAGCGCTGCTCTGGGATGGCAGTCCCAATGGGCCGACCATGACGAAGCGGGCAAGGGGGTGACTGTGTCCAGCGCCGAGACAGCGGAACGGATCATCGAGCGCGAGGTCCGAGAGCTCATCCGGCGCCGTGGGCTCGACCCGGCCAACGGCGGCGCCGCCACCGTGCGCTCGCTCATCGACGAGGTTGTGGCCGACTACGGCGAACGCGGGCTGACCGCCAGCATGCCGCCGCTGGACGAGCCCGAGCTGGTCGCCAAGGCAGTGGCGGATCGGGTGGTCGGCTTCGGGCCGCTGCAGCCCTACCTGGAGGATCCCGAGATCGAGGAGATCTGGATCAACCAGCCCGACAACGTGTTCGTGGCCAAAGCCGGCCGGCCGCTCTTGACCAGTACGGTGCTGAGCGAGCAGCAGGTCCACGACCTCGTGGAGCTGATGCTGCAGGCCAGCGGTCGCCGCCTTGACCTGTCGAGCCCCTTCGTGGACGCAACCCTCGCCGACGGCTCACGGCTGCACGTGGTCATCCCCGATATCACACGGCGGCACTGGGCGGTCAACGTGCGGAAGTTCGTCGTCCGCGAGAGCTCGCTGGAAGAGCTGGTCCGGCTCGGGACCATGACGCCCCAGTGCGCTCGATTTCTCGCCGACTCGGTGGTGGCCGGGATGAACACCGTCGCAGCCGGAGCAACCCAGGCGGGGAAGACCACCCTGCTCAGCGCTCTGTCCGCCGCCATCCCAGCCCGCGAACGAGTGATCACCTGTGAAGAAGTCTTCGAGCTGCGAGTCGACCGACCCGATGTCGTGGCGATGCAGACCAGGCAACCGAACCTGGAGGGTGAGGGCGAGATCCGGCTCAGGCGGCTCATCAAGGAAGCGCTGCGCATGCGCCCCAACCGCCTGATCGTCGGCGAGGTTCGCCAGGAGGAGTGCCTCGATCTGCTCATCGCGCTGAACAGCGGGATCCCGGGTATGACCTCGCTCCACGCCAACTCCGCCAGGGAAGCCCTGGTCAAGCTGACAACCCTGCCGCTGCTGGCCGGAGAGAACGTTTCGCAACAGTTCATCGTGCCGACCGTGGCGGCCACGATCGATCTCGTTGTGTTCCTGCGCGTCGACGGCTATGGCCGGCGGAGGGTCGAAGAGGTTCTGGCCGTGCCGGGTCGGGTCGGGGATGGCCAGATCGAGGCGACGTCCATCTTCCGGCGGCTGGACGATCGGCTTCTCTGGACCGGTCACTACCCACCCCGCGAGGAGCGCTACCTGGCCGCCGGCCTGGACGTCGGGACGGTGCTGTGCGGATGAGCGCGATCAACGGTGCCGCTGCCGGAGGGAGGGTCCTCCGATGAGCGACCCCGCCGTGGTGCTGATCCCGAGCCTGCTGGCCGCCGGGACCGTCCTCATCATCCTGGGCGTCACGGGCGGGGACCGTCCGAGGCGCGACCGCGGCCCGACAGAGCGGCTGCGCGACTGGATGGTCCGGTCCGGCGCGAGCGGCGCCTCGGCCGGCCAGTTGCTGGCCCTGTGCCTCGGGCTCGGATTGCTCGCCGGCCTCTCGCTGCTGGTCATGACCGGCTCAGTGTGGCTCGCGGTGACGTTCGCGCTGTTGACCGGCTACCTGCCTGTGCTCGCGCTGCGCGCCCGCCAGCGACGCCGAACGCGTGAGCTGCGCGAGGTCTGGCCCGATGCGATCGATCATCTGGTCTCCGCCGTACGCGCCGGTCTGTCGCTGCCCGAGGCGGTCGCTGCTCTGGCCGAGCGAGGGCCGCAGCCACTGCGCGAGCCCTTCGCCCGGTTCGCCGTCGCCTATCACGCCACCGGCCGCTTCGGAGACTCGCTGGATCTCCTCAAGGCCGAGCTGGCCGACCCCACAGCCGATCGGGTCGTGGAGGCGCTGCGGGTGGCGCGTGAAGTGGGCGGCAGCGAGCTCGGGCGGATCCTGCGGACGCTCTCCGGCTTCCTGCGAGACGAGCACCGCGTCCGCAAGGAGCTCGAGGCGCGCCAGAGCTGGGTGCTCGTGGCAGCACGCATGTCGTTCGCCACACCCTGGCTCGTGCTCCTGCTGCTCGCCACCAAGCCCGAGACCCTGGCCGCCTACCGTGGCGCCGGCGGCGCCGTCGTGCTCGCCGTGGGGGCGGTCATGGCGACGTTGGGTTACCGCCTGATGCTCGTGATCGGCCGCCTCCCATCCGAGGAACGGGTCTTGCGATGAGGAGCGGCCCATGAGCCTACTGACCGCCGTGCTCGTGAGCCTGGTCCTCGTGACCGGGCTGGCCTTGGTCGCCTCCGCCGCGCCACGGCTGCGGCGGCCGGGACTTCCCGCCCGTCTCGATCCCTACCTGCGCGGGCTCGAGCCGCGGCGTACCTCCCTGCTGCAAGAGGAGCAGCCCCCGCTCACGCCCTTTCCGGCGATCGAGTGGCTGCTCCGGCCCGTCCTTGAGGAAGGCGCTCGGATCGTCGAGCGCTGGCTGGGCGGGTCGGCGGGCGTGGCGCGCCGGCTCCGCCAGGCCGGGCTGCACGAGAGTCTCCCGCGTTTCCGGGCCGAGCAGATCCTGTGGGGTCTCGGTGGGTTCGGAGCCGCGACGTTCGCGGCCCTGCTCTTACCGCTCCTGGCGAGCCGGCGACCATCGGCGATCGCGGTCCTTGGCGGCGCGGCATTCGGTCTGCTCGCAGGTGTGCTCTGCCGCGACTGGTGGCTCACCGAGCAGGTCGAGCGCCGTCAGGCTCGCATGATCGGTGAGCTTCCGACGCTCGCGGACCTGATCTGCCTGGCCGTCACCGCCGGCGAAGCGCCCCGCGCAGCGATCGAGCGGGCGGTCAGCCGCGCTCGCGGGGCGCTGAGCGGCGAGCTTGAGCTGGTGCTGGCCAACATGCGCGCCGGCATGCCGTTCACCAGCGCGCTGGAGCGCCTCGCGACCCGAGTGCCGATACCCCAGGTGGTTCGTTTCGTCGACGGTCTGGTCGTCGCGGTCGAGCGTGGCACGCCACTGGCGGACGTTCTCAGAGCGCAGGCCGCCGACATCCGTGAGCAGCGCAAGCGCGAGCTGATCGAGGCGGGTGGCAGGCGGGAAATCCTCATGCTCACGCCGGTTGTGTTCCTCATCATGCCAGTAGTCGTCCTATTTGCACTGTATCCAGGATTTTTCACGCTGTCGCAGATTGCCCGTTGAGCAGGGTCCGAGTCGAGGGGGATGAGAGTGGAGGGAGGCAGGATCGGTGTCCACGATCCACCACCAAGAGCGCCCGGCATCCTTCGGCGCCGGGTCCCGATTGCGGCGGACGGCGAGCCGACGCCGTGCTGAGACTCGCCAGCGATGTATTGCTCTCCTCGCCCGGCTCCTGGTCTGGCTACGGGATGAGCGAGGCGACGTGCCCGGTTGGGTTCTGGTGACGGCGATGACGGTTGCGCTGGTCATGATGATCTGGGGCGTCGCCAGCAGCGCGTTGCAGGACATTCTCAGCCGTTTCCTCGACGGCCTGCGCTTCGGGTCGTGACGCCATGGCGGACGATGGTCGTGCAAGGGGTTCCGCGGTGGTCGAGTTTGCGCTGCTCACCCCGCTGGCCGTGGTAATGGCGCTCGCCGTCGCGCAGCTCGCGCTGTTTCTGTACGAGCGAAACGTGGTCATGGGCTCGCTCTCCGAGGGTGCGCGGATCGCGGCGGTCGAGGGCCGGACACTTGCGGACGGGGAGCGGGCCGCGCGCGAGCTCCTACGCCAGTCGCTCGGTGGGCGCGTCGCCAGTGTGCTGGCCGTGCGTGGAGCGGTGGAGGGCGGCCTGGTGGTCCTACGGGCCGATGGCGAGCTGCCGTCCTTCCTGCCGGTCATCCCCGGCCTGCAGGTCAGCATGGCCGCGTCCATGCACAAGGAGGAGCTGCTGCATCAGGGCGGGACGAGGCTGGACCGATGAGACGGTTCGCCGGACCGGCCCGGCCGGTCGGCGGGTCCACGGGGCGGTCCGCCGCGCCGGCTGAGTCTGTCCGCGGCGGTGAGGTGGGGACGGCCACGGTGGAGTTCGTGGCCGTCTTCCTGACGCTGGTTGTCCCGTTGGTCTACGCGATCGCGATCATGGCCGACGTGCAGCGGGCACTGCTGGCGGTGTCGACCGCGGCTCGCGAGGTTGGCCGCGTGTACGTGACCGCGTCGGGCTCCGCTGAGGCGTCGGGACGGGCCGCTGTGGCCTACCAGGACGTCATGCGCAACTTCGGCTATGCGACTGACGACCCGCGAGCCCATCTTGCGCTGCGCGCGGGCTGCCCGGCCGGGGCGCCGTCCGGCTGTCTCGGGGAGTTCGGCCCGGGAGCGGAGGTGACGGTGGTGGTGACGTACCGAGTGCCGGTCGCTCGGCTGCCCTTCGTCGGCGCGATCGCCGGTCCCGACCTTCCGGTCGGGGCCACTCATCACACGCGCGTTGACCGTTACCGCGGGCTGGGCCCATGACGGTGGCTGGCGCGGAGGTCCGCGGGGCCAACAGGTGCGGGTGCCGAGCGGTGACGGCACGGACGCTCGGCCGGCCTGAAGGAAGCGGACACCCGCGGAGGGGACGGCGGGGGAGCGCCGGACGGGAGGGCGGCCAGATGACGGTCTTTCTGATCGGCTTGGTGGCGCTCGTCCTGATGGTGATGGGGTTGGGATGGGACGCGTCCAACTGGTTTCTCGGGCACCGGGCGCTGAACAACCTGGCGGATGGGGCGGCGATCGCGGCGGCGAGCGAGGTCGACCTGCGGGTCTTCTACGCCAGCGATGGCCGCCGCATCGAGCTGGACGAGGAGCAGGCGGTGGCGACGGTGCGCCGGTACCTGGCGGATGTGGCTGGTGATTCTGGGGTCGCGGGAGCATCGCTGGCCGGAGTGCGGGTGGAGCGCCTTCCCGGGCGGCCGGCGGCGTCCGAGGGGCCGACGGTGACGGTGGAGCTGCGAGCTGTCGCCCCGGTGGCGTTCCTGCGGCTGCTGCACCTTGTGGCGCCGGTGATCACTGGTCGGGCGACCGCGACCGCTGAGGTGGTGACCTGAATGAGCCGGGAGTGAGGCGCCGCGAACGGTGAGGCGCCGCGAAGGTGGGGCGCCGCGCACGGAGGGCCCGGGTAACGCGACAAGGGCCTGGGAACGCGGCCGCGTGAGGTGGTCGGCCGAGGGTCGCGCGGCCGGTAGGATGAGGAGGTTGTTACGGCTCTACGTCAGGTTCGGGAGAGAGAGTAGGAGCGCTGGAACACGATGCCGACCGATCACGCCCCGGAGCTCGCGGCGCTGGCAAAGCGCCTCGCGGACGCGAAGGAGTTCCTTTGACCTCGATGCCAAGCAGCGCGAGCTGAGCACGCTGCGCGAGCAGGCGTCCGCGCCTGACCTGTGGGAGGACCCTGATCGGGCTCGCAAGGTCATGCGCCGGATGTCGGCGGTCGAGACCGACCTCGACGAGGTCGAGCGGCTTTCGCGGCAGCTGTCCGACCTCGAGACGCTGAACGGATTGGCGCTCGAGGAGGACGACGACGCCTCGGCGACGGAGGTCGGGCAGGGGCTCGCCGCCCTCGCCAAGGAGGTCGAGGACCTCGAGGTGCTCGCTCTGCTGGGGGGCGAGCACGACGACCGGGACGCGATCGCCACGATCCATCCTGGCGCGGGCGGCACCGAGTCGCAGGACTGGGCGGAGATGCTGTGGCGGATGGTGACCCGTTGGGCGGAGCGCCGCGGCTTCAAGGTGACGGTCAATGACTATCAGGAGGGTGATGAGGCCGGCATCAAGTCGGTGACCATGACGGTCGAGGGCCCGCGCGCCTACGGCCTGCTCTCGGCGGAGGCGGGCACCCACCGGCTGGTGCGGATCTCCCCGTTCGACCAGGCAAGGCGGCGGCACACGTCGTTCGCGGCGCTGGACGTGATCCCGGTGCTCGAGGACGAAGACGCTCCGGAGATCGATGAGAGCGACCTGCGGATCGACATCTACCGATCGTCCGGACCGGGCGGCCAGGGGGTCAACACCACCGACTCGGCGGTGCGCATCACGCACCTGCCGACCGGGATCGTGGTCGCGGTGCAGAACGAGCGGTCGCAGCTCGCCAACAAGACCATCGCGCTGAAGATCCTGGCCGCGCGCCTGGCGGAACGCGCGCGCAAGGAGCGGGAGCAGCAGCTCGCGGCGCTGCGTGGCGAGCGGGGGGAGATCGCCTTCGGCAACCAGATCCGCTCCTACGTCCTGCACCCCTACCAGATGGTCAAGGACCACCGCAGCGGTGTGGAGACCGGCAACGTGCAGGCCGTGCTCGACGGAGACCTCGACCAGTTCGTGGCCGCCGAGCTGCGCCGCCGCGCCGCCGACCGGAGCGGCGACAACCCGGCGTAGGCGGCCCGCGAGCGAGGGCGAGACCGGGGACCGACCAGATCGAGCCGAGCCGTATACTCCAGGCGTGCAGATTACCCCGCGAATGCTGGCGCGCTCCCCGTTGAGGCCACGGCCGAGGCCTGTCGAACCGGCTCTATCTGAAGCTGAGGTCGACACTTCTCAAGCTGAGACCGAGGCCGAGAGGTCGGAGGCTGGCCGGCGGCCACGCTCGCGGTGGCTGGGCGGCGGGGCCGGGCCCGTGGTGGTGCTTGCCGGCCTCGTCGGGGCGTACGTGCTGGTGTTCGGCACGCTGACCTGGGCGCAGCAGTCCAACTTCGGCACCTTCGGGTTCGACATGGGCATCTACGACCAGGGGATCTGGCTGCTGTCCCGGTTCAAGACGCCGTTCGACACGGTGCGCGGGCTGAATTTCTTCGCGCATCACGCCAACTTCATCACGGTGGCGTTCGTGCCGTTCTACTGGCTCGGGGCCGGACCGCATTTTCTGTACCTGGTGGAGACCGTCTGGATGGCGCTTGGCGCGGTCCCGCTGTGGCTGCTGGCCCGTGACCGGCTGGCCAGCCCGTGGCTGGCGCTCGGACTGGTGGCCGGCTACCTGCTGTACCCGTCGCTGGAGTGGATCAACTGGTGGCACTTCCACCCGGACGCGCTGGTCATCACACCGCTGCTGTTCGCGTGGTGGCTGGCCTCACGCCGGCGGTGGCGGTGGTTCGCGGTCGCGGTGGCGGTTGCGCTGCTGTGCAAAGAGGACGCCGCCCTGGCGGTGGCCATGCTGGGGCTGGTGCTCGCGCTGCGCGGCCAGCGGCGGGCGGGGGTGCTGACATGCGTGGCGGGAGTCGGCTGGTTCCTGCTGGCCCTCAAGGTGATCATCCCGACGGCCAACGGTGGCTCCAGCCCGTTCTACGTCCAGGAGCTGTTCCCGGGCTTCGGGGATTCCCTCGGCGCGATCGCCGTTAACATGATCACCCACCCGGGCCGCGTCATCTCGCTCGCGACGCAGCCCGACCGGCTCACCTACTACCGGGAGCTGCTGGCGCCGGTCGCGTTCCTGCCGCTCGCCGCGCTCGAGGTGCTGCTGATCGGGGTGCCGCAGGCCGCGGTGAACGCCATCTCGGGCCACTCGCCCACCCACGACATCCGCTACCACTACAGCTCGCTCGTGATCGTCGCGGTGTTCCTGGCCACGGCCGAGTCGTGCGCCCGGCTGAGTGGCCGGGCCGCCATCCGGCGCCTTCTGGTCGTGCTGGTCCTGGCGAGCTCCGTGGCGGCGAACGTGGCCTGGTCACCCTCGCCGATCGGCGTGAAGTACGACACCGGGATCTGGGCCAGCGCGCAGCCGAAGCACGCGGCGGCCAACCGGGCGCTGGCCCTCGTGCCGCCCGGCGCCGGTGTGTCGGCCACCTACTACCTGGCGCCGCACCTCACCCACAGGGTGCACATCTACGAGTTCCCCAACCCGTGGGTGGTGACCAACTGGGGAGCGCACGGCGAGAACCCGCCCGACCCGGCCACCGTCGACTTCCTCGTGCTCGACACGACACTGAACGGCGACCAGCGGCCACTGTACGATCGGCTGGTGCGGGCCGGGGGGCAGTTCGAGATCATCTACCAGGTCGACGACATCGTCGTGGCACGCCGTGTCGCGCCTGGCTGAGCGGCCGAGCGAGGCACGCCCGTCCCCGGAGACCGCTTCGAGAGGACCTGCGCCCGGCCTGGCACTGACTGTGGGCCTGGTGGTGGCGACGGCGCTCGCGCTGTGGATGCTCGCGGGCCTGTGGGGGCCGCGGCCGCCATCGGGGGACGACACCATGGCGCACCTGGTGCGGGCCGAGTTCACCATCCGCGAGCTGCTGCCGCGCCTGGATGGCTGGCAGCCGCGGTTTGGCCTGGGCTACCAGCAGTTCCTCTTCTACGGTCCGGGGTTCAGCTGGCTGGTCGCGCTGCTGCACGGAATGGGCCTCGGGCTGCTGTCGATCTCTGGGGCGTTCAAGGTCGCGTCGGTGCTGGCGGTGGTCGCGCTGCCGCCAGCGGTCGCCTTCCTGGCGAGGTCACTCGGCCTGGACGCGCGCGCCGCCGGGTTGGCGGCGATCCTCTCCCTCTGCGTGCTGAGCCCCTACGGCGGCGTGGGACTGCCCGGGACGTTCGGTGTGGGACTGCTCCCCAGCCAGCTCGGCGGCGTGTTCTTCTGCCTGGCCTTTGGCGGGGCGATCAGGGTGGTGGCCGACCGGCGGGCGCGCTGGGTGCTGCTCGCCGGTGTGGCGATGGCGGCACTGCTCGTCACCCACGCCATCTCCGCGCTGATCCTCGCCCCGTTCCTGCTGATCGTCCTGCCCACCTTCCGGCTCACCGAAGGGCTGTCGGCGCGGATGGCTGGGAGGCTGGCGCTCGCCGCGGGGCTGGCGGGAGGGCTGGCGGCGTTCTGGCTGGTCCCTTCCTTCGCCCATCTCGACCTGCGGGGCCCGCTCACGGTCTTCCTGCCGAACCCCATGCTGCCCGAGCGCCTGGACCAGATCGTTCACACCTCGCTGCTGTTCCAGCCGGGGATCGTCTGGCTCGTGCTGGTCGGATGGCTGTTCGGGGTGTGGCGGGTGGCAAGCGGCAAGCGGTGGGCGCTCGGACTGGCGGCCGCGCCCCTGGTCTACCTGGTGCTCGCCGACCTGCTGCTGCGGTGGAGCCCGAAGAACCCGGTCAGCCTCCAGCTCATGAACCGCGGTCTGGGGTACGTCGGCGTGCTTGCGCTCCTGCCGCTGGCCGCGCTGCTCTCATGGATCGCCCGGATGACACCGATCGTCGCCGCCAAGCGCTGGCGCTGGGTGGGGGAGGCCGGCGTCCTCTGCTGCGCGGTTGCGCTGGTGGTGGCCAGCGGCTCTGCCCGTGGCATGGTGCGGCAGCAGACTCCGACCCCACAGCTCCAGGCCATGGCGGCCGAGCTGGCCCGGGCGGTCCCGCCTGGGGCGCGGTTCGCGACCCAGCGCGACTTCCCGCGCGAGCTGACCACCGCCGGCGTCTCCCATCCGGACTTCTGGCTGGCCTGGGCGTCGGGACGCGACACGCTGAACATCTTCAATGTGGAGTCGTCGACCACGCCGGGCCCTGACTACGAGCCGGACCGGATGACCGGTCAGCCCCCTGACCAGGCCGCCAACGAGCTGCTGCGCCTCGGCGTGAGCCACGTCGCCCTGACCTACTGGCAGGCCGCCGGCGCGATGCTCTCCTCGCCGCGCTTCAGGCTGGTGTGGCGGCAGGAGCCGATGGCGGTGCTGGCCGTCCAGCCGCGGCCAGGCCAGCCGGCGCCGGGCTCGCTGCTGAGCGGCGGCTCCATCGAGGCGAGCACGCTCGAGGCCCGCCCGCAGCGGCTGGTGGCGGCGGTGCGGAGCGAGCAACCGATCCTGGCCACGGCCGCGGTCGCCTGGTCGCCCAAGTGGCACGCCACCGTGGACAGGCGGCCGGTCCGGCTGGAGCGGTCGCCAGACGGCCTGCTGACCCTGCCGCTGCCGGCGGGATCGAGCACGGTCGTCCTGGAGTTCCGCTCCGACGCCTGGGACCGGGCCGGCATCGCCGGTACGCTGCTGACCCTGGCCGCGCTGGCCGCCTGGGCGGCCCGGCGGCGGCGCTCCCAGCGCTCCCGGGCGGGCACCGGCCCCAGCGCACCGGCTTGAGCCGCTGGCGCGAGGCTTCCCACGCGGTCCGCCGGGTATCCAGGTGCCCGGACGCCGACGGAGGAGACGGACATATGAGAATGGAGAGGCTGGGATAGGATGTGCGCTTGAATCACTGGTTTACTGACCACGGGGAGCCCTGCCGTCGTGACCGATGCCCATTCGTGATCCGACGGTCGACTTCTACATGGGTGCATACGCTAGGGTGATGAGCCCGTCCTGCTTCAGGAGCCTTCAGTTGCGATCCAATTCGTCCGATCTCGCCGAACCCACGGCCAGCGTGCCGGGACCCTCGATGACGCCCACGCGGACCGGGAGGGCCGCATGAGCCTCATCACGAGCCTGTACCAGCGCTGGCGGCACCTCGTGCACGAGCTGACCAAGTTCGGCATCGTCGGCGCCTTCAACACCGTGCTCGACTTCGGGCTGGCGAACGCTCTCCACGTCGGCCTCCACACCAACCAGTACCTGGCCAAGACGATCTCGGTGGCCATCGCCGCGACCTCCGCGTACTTCATGAACCGGTACTGGACCTTCCGGCATCGCGCCAGGACCGGCCTCGCCCGCGAGTACACGTTGTTCTTCCTGCTCAACGCTGTCGGCCTTGTGATCGCGCTGGCCTGCATCTGGCTGGTGCGGGTGCCGCTGGGCAAGGAGGGCGTGCTGTGGTTCAACATCGCCCAGTTCGGCGGTCTCGTGCTGGGGATGCTGTTCCGCTTCACGACCTACAAGCGCTGGGTGTTCATGGCGCCCGAGCGGGTCGCTGGACCGGCCGGCGGAGGCCGTCAGCCTGCCTGGTTGCGGAGCCGGGTCTGATCCAGGGGCTCGTCGTAGGCGCCCCGCGCGGCCGCCCGCCGGACCGACCACACCTCCCTGAGCATCCGTAGCGCGTCCACGGCCAACCGTACCTTGCTGCCGTCGCGGTCGGTGGCCCGCACCGGCACCTCGACTACCTCGTGGCCGAGCCGCGAGGCGAGGAAGAGGATCTCCGCGTCGAAGGCGAAGCCGTCCAGCCGGCCACGGCTGAACAGCTCAACTGCCGCCTCGCGACTGAAGCCCTTCAGGCCGCACTGGGTGTCGTGGAACGGCAGGCCGAGCACCCGCCGCATGGCGCGGTTGAAGACTCGGCTGGCAAGGCGCCGCATCGCTGGTCCGGGGCCGACCTCCGCGCCGGTCTCCGCGCCGCCGGAGGCCTTGTGCGGCTTGGTGGTCGGCCGGACGCCGATCGCCACCGGCGCGCGGTCCAGCCCGCGCACCACCCGGTCGACCTCGTCGGGGCCATAGGAGCCGTCCGCGTCGGTGAAGACGACCCGATCACCCTTGGCGGCGAGCATGCCGGTGCGGACCGCGTAGCCCTTGCCGTGGTTGGGCGCCGTGCGCAGCACCCGCACCCGCCGGTCCCGGGCGGCGATCAGCCTGGCGACCGCGTAGGTGTCGTCGGTGGAGCCGTCGTCCACCACCACGAACTCGATCTCCTCGGGATCGGCCGGGAAGTGTGCCAGGTAGCGCTCGAAGGTGTCCGGCAGGCGCTCGGCCTCGTCGAAGCAGGGGAGGATCACGCTCAAGGCGGTCATGGCGCTGCTCCGGTGCCGCGGCGCTGGAGCAGCACGACCCCATCCGCCTCGAACCTGGTGGTCCAGTCCGTGCTCGCCTGGAGCTCCTGGAGCAGCGTCTGCTGGTCCTTGTCGAGCAGGGCGCGGTCCACGATCACGTAGCGCAGGTCCTGCAGGTCCTGGGCCGGGTGGACGTCGCCGTCGAGACCCCAGTTGACCGGCCGGAACGGGTTGGGGAACTCGTAGACCCTGGTGCGGTGCGTGAGCTGCGGGACGAGGTTGAACTGGGCGCTGACCGGCGCGTCCGGCGGGATCAGCGCGAGCGCCTGGTTCCTGGGGGCGTCCGCGGCGGAGGCGGAGCCCACGACGGGGTCCTTCGACCAGCGCGCCGGCCCGTAGCGATAGTCCATGGCGATGGCGACCACCAGCAGCGCGATCACCACGGGCGCCAGCAGGGCGCGGCGCCGCGCGGCCACGACCTTCAGGCCCGCGATCGCCGCGATCGCCAGGAATGGCGCCGAGGTGGCCAGGTACTGGTAGCGGATCTGGTGCTGCTCCGGCGGGACGGCCGCCAGGTTGAGGAACAGCGCGGGCGCCACCGGCAGCAGCGCCGACCGCGCCAGCAGCGGTAGGCCGAGCAGCGGAACCAGCACGAGCAGCAGATAGCTGAGGCCTGGGTTGGACAGCGCTGTGGACAGTGCCCTGCCGGTCATGGACGGCAGGGCACGCAGCAGCGCGATCGGCCCGACGCCCTTGATGCCGTAGTTCAGCTCGAAGAGGTTGGTCTGGCGGCCGTTGGCCCACGGGATGAACAGGAAGGTGGCAAGCACCCACCAGGCCAGGCCGGCGACCACGACCCGCCGCCCGAGGTCTCGCTGGCCGGTGAGTATCAGCAGGCCCCCGAAGCCGGCGACAACCAGGCCGACGTCCTCCCTGCACAGCAGGGCGAGGCCGAGCCAGATGGCCATGCGCCGCGGGCGTCGCTCGTCGGCGTCGAGCGCGGCCAGGGCGAGGAACGCGGCGGCCAGGCTCTCGGGATGGAACTGCCAGGTGAGCGCCCACTGCATCGCCGGGTAGGCGAGGTAGGCCACGGCCACGACCAGCCCGACGGCCGGGTTGGCGAGGTGGCGCGCGCCGAGACGGTAGATCACCACCGCCGGCACAGCCAGGGCGACCACCTGGAGCAGGAGCAGCAGCCGCGGGTCGGCCCAGAGCCGGTACAGCGGCGCGACCAGCAACAGGATGTAGGAGGTGTGCTCGCCGAACAGGTTCAGGCCGCGGACGGTGACGAACGGGCTCCGTAGGCGGGACAGCAGCCAGGTGCCCTGGTCGTAGATGCCGAGGTCGAAGCCATAGGTGCCGAAGTGCTGGTGGAGCCCCCAGGTCTGGCGCACGAACAGCGCCACGAATGCGGCCAGGATCACGCCGAGCGCGATCAGGCACAGGCTCGTGCCCTGGAGACGGGTCAGCGCCTGCAGGCGCCGCGCGACGTCCGCGAGGACGCGCTCGACCGAGCCGACCTCGACCCCCCGGGGAGCCTCGACCTCCTGGCCCGCGGAGGCGGCCGGAGCTTTCTGGGCCGCGGGGGCGGCGGGCGCTGCGGAGGCCGCCTCGCCCTCGGTGGGCTCGGCGTCGACGCTGTCTTCCGCGCGGACAAAGGTCGTCCGGGTCCGCAGGCCGAGGCTGCCGATGCGACCGGGCAGGCGGCGCCCACCCGGCCGGGCGACCAGCTCGACCCGCGCGGTCGAGTTGAAGGCGAAGCTCGGCAGCGCCTGCGGCAGCGCGAAGGCGTCGGCATGGCGCGACGGATACTCCGCGCCGCCCTCCAGGTCGCCGAGCTGGAGGTACGGCAAGGCGTCCGCCGCATCCTCCAAGGAGCTCACGTCGTCGTCGTTCGCCTCGCGGTCAACGGTGAGCAGCAGCCGGCAGCGGCCCACCCTGTCGAATGACACCGTCGCGGTCCGGCCGCCCGCAAGCGCAAGGTCGCCGGCGGGAAGCCAGGCTCCGGCCCACGGGGGGAGCGTGCCGACTTCGTGCGACGCTACTGATGGCGGCATTACCACGCCGTTCCTGCTTTCATAGGCACAAACCCTTCGAGTTTCCGAGGAGCAGGCTTGGCAACGATCGCAGCCACACGGCAGCAGCCACGGCAGCGGGGGCTCGCCGCGGCCCATGCCCGGGCGACGCTGGTGCACCGGGTTCTCACGGTGATCGGATTCGTCGCCATCTACGTTGTCCTCGTCAAAGTCCTGCACCTGAACCTTATCCTGTCCCGCACCACTGCAGCGGGCGGGGACATGGGGTCGCACCACTACATCGATACGTTCCTGCGCACGGACCTGCTGCCCCGATGGCGGCTCACCGGCTGGGCGCCAGGGTGGTTCGCCGGCATCCCGATGCTCACCTTCTACTTCCCCCTGCCGTACCTGGCCATCGTCGGCGTCACCCCGTTGCTCGGCAGCCAGATCGCCTTCAAGCTGATCACCGCCCTTGGTCCCTTCCTGCTCCCGCTGACCTGCTGGGGTGCCTTCCGCATGCTGCGGCTGCGCGAGCCCGCGCCGCTGCTTGCCGCCTGCGCCAGCGTGGTCTTCCTGCTCATGAGCCAGATCGGGCCAGGGCAGACGGATCAATTCCAGATCTGGGGCGGCAACATCGCCAGCACCATGGCGGGGGAATTCCCCTTCGCCCTGAGCTTCGCCCTGCTGCCACTGGCACTGGCCGTGATGTACCGGTCGGTCGAGCAAGGCAAGGGCTGGCGGCTGGCGAGCGTGATCACGGCCGGAGTGGTGCTGACCCACATCCTCACCACCATCTCGCTGATCATCGCCAGCACGATGCTGTTGCTGCAGCTGCCCCTGGCGAATGCAAAGCAGGTGCTGGGGCGGCTGGCCCGGATCTACGGTGTGGCCTTCTGCCTGACCGCGTTCTGGGGCCTGACCTTCATCGTGCGGCAGCCCTACACCGCCCACATGAAATGGGACCAGCTCACCAACTACGGCTACCTGCTGCCGAACCCGCTTCGGCCGTACCTGGTCCTGACCGTGATCGGGCTGGTCGTCGCGATCGCGCGCGGCGAGCGCCGCATCCTGCTGTTCGCCTGGCCGGCAATGGTGGCCGCGTTCGTCTACGTGGCGCTGCCGCGGCTGGTCCCCGCCGGCGCGCTCTGGAACGCGCGCCTGCTCCCGCTGGTCTACCTGTGCGAGCTGCTGATCGCCGCCTACGGGGCCGCGGTCATCATCGGTCGGGTGGTCGCATTCCTGCAGCGTGGCCTGCGGCTGCCGGTCACGGTCGGCTACGTCCTCGTGGTGCTGGCCCTGACGCTGGTGCCGATCGCCGCGTCCTATCCGTCCGTCGGCCGCTCCAACAACTACATCGCCGGCTGGACCGACTACAACTACTCCGGGTTCGAGGTGAAGTCCGGCTGGTCAGAGGCCACGGCGCTGTTCAGCGCCTTGAACCGGCTCCCGGAGGGCCGGGTCATGTGGGAGTTCAACCGTGACTACGAGCGCTTCGGCACCACCCGAACGCTCGAGAACATCCCGGTGTTCACAAAGCAGCCCACCATGGAGGGTCTGCTCATCGAGTCCTCCCTGAACGGGCCGTTCCACTTCATCAACCAGGCCGAGACCTCGCAGACCGCGACCCAGGCCGTGCCAGGCGTGCAGTACCCAGGGTTCGACTTCCCGACGGGCCTGCGGCACCTGCGGATGTTCGGGGTGCGCTGGTACGTGGCCTACACCGACCAGACCAAGCGGGCCGCCAAGCAGGCAGGCCTCCCGGTCGTGGCGACCAGCGGCAAGTTCACCATCTACGAGGTCGGCGACGGGCACCTGGTGGAGGTGCCGGCCTACCGGCCGGTGCTGTTCGACGACCCGGACTGGCGCGAGAGCTCGCTCACCTGGTACCGCAACCCCCGCTGGCTGGACACGCCGCTGGCATTCGCGTCCAAGAGTGACCCGGCCGCCAGGGCCGCCTTCGCCGACCCGGGCAAGCTGCCGGCGACCTCGCTGCCCAAGCAGGCTCTGACCCGCCCCGGCACGATCGCCTCGACCATGACGGACGAGGCAATCGATTTCACCACCGACCGCATCGGCGAGCCGCACATCGTGAAGGTCTCCTATTTTCCGAACTGGCACGTTGAGGGCGGCAAGGGGCCGTGGCTGCTGTCGCCAGGGCTGATGGTGGTGATCCCCACCCAGGCGCACGTCCGCCTCGTCTACCGCGACACCCCGGTGGAGATCACCGGCAAGGCCCTCACCGCCGCTGGCCTGGGGATCCTCGTCCTGCCGGCCCTGCCCCGCGCCTTCAGGCGGCTGTCCGCCATGAGATCGCCGAAGCGGTCCGACACCGGGTGAGCGATGCGCCGGCGGCATCGCGGCGCCGACCCGCTCGAATAGGTACTCCGTCGCTGGGTTTGATAAGGTCTCCCATCGGCCGATGGCCACGCGGGCTCCAGCTCACCCCCCAGCCTTGTGGAGCCCCAGAGCGAAAGGTTGCTCGCAGCGTGATCAAGCTCGACCATGTCACGAAGGTGTACGGCAATGACGTCATCGCCCTGGACGACGTCTCAGTGGACATCGGCAAGGGCGAGTTCGTCTTCGTCGTCGGCCAGTCCGGCTCCGGCAAATCCACCTTCATCCGCCTGCTGATCAAGGAAGAGCGGCCCAGCGCGGGCCACATGTGGGTTGCCGGCAAAGAGCTGAACCGGCTCGCCGCGTGGAAGGTGCCGGCGCTGCGTCGTGCGATCGGCTGTGTGTTCCAGGACTTCAAGCTCCTGCCCAACAAGACCGTGCGCGAGAACGTCGCCTTCGCCCTCGAGGTGATCGGCGCCCGCCGCCACTCCATCTATCGCACTGTTCCCGAGGTCCTGAAGCTCGTCGGCCTCCACGACAAGGCTGACCGCTTCCCGCACGAGCTGTCGGGCGGCGAGCAGCAGCGCGTCTCGATCGCACGCGCGTTCGTCAACCGCCCCCTGCTGATGCTCTGCGACGAGCCCACCGGGAACCTCGACCCGAGTACCTCGCAGGACATCATGAAGCTGCTCGAGCGCATCAACCGGACCGGCACGACCGTGGTGATGGCGACTCACGACGAGCGCATCGTCGACACCATGCGCAAGCGCGTCATCGAGTTGGAGCACGGCAAGGTCATCCGCGACCAGGAGCGGGGGGTGTACGACCTTGGCTAGGCTCAGGTACATCCTCTTCGAGGCCGCCCGAGGGTTCCGCCGCAACCTGCTGCTGGCCGGCGCCATGGTGATCATCGTGGCGATCAGCCTCACCCTGTTCGGCATCGCGCTGCTCGCGGGCAAGCAGGTCAACCTCTGGGGCGGCTACTGGTCGGACAAGATCGAGGTGTCGGTGTTCCTCGCCAAAGGCATCACCGCCCAGCAGCGTAAGAGCATCGACGGCCAGATCCGCGAGCTGCCGGTCGTGGAGCGCCTCTTCTACGAGTCGCAGCAGCAGGCCTACCAGCGCTTCAAGGATCAGTTCCGCGACTCGCCCGACATGGTGCGCAACGTCACCCCAAGCGTGCTGCCCGAGAGCTTCCGGGTGAAGCTTCGCGACCCGAACCAGTTCGACCAGGTCCACGACCTGTTCTGCACCGGCAGGACCAATTCCAATGGCAAGGAGATCTGCAGCGCCGGCATCGACTCCGTCGTCGACCAGCGCAGGCTGGTCGAGCGGCTGTTCGCCATCCTGAACCTGGCGAAGATCTCCTTCTTCGTGCTGTCTGGCGTGCTCGGCGCCGCCGCGGTGGTGCTGATCGTGGTGACCGTTCGCGTCGCAGCCTTCGCGCGGCGCAAGGAGACCCAGATCATGAAGCTGGTCGGGGCCAGCAACACGTATATCCGGTTGCCGTTCCTGGCCGAGGGCGTGGTCGCGGGTCTACTCGGTACCCTGGCGTCGTTCGGGCTGCTCGCAGCTGGGATGCTCTACCTCGACCGGGTGCGCCACCAGGTCTCGATCCTCCAGCTCCTGCCGATCGCGGGCAGGCACGAGATGTATGAGTCCTTCGTGGTCCTGTTGGTCCTCGGGGTGGTCGCCTCGGGGCTCGCGAGCATCCTGGCGCTGCGCAAGTACGTGCGCGTATAGGAGCTGGCGGACGACAGGGGGACGGGGCGAGGAGCGTTGCCCAGACGGGAGCCGCCGGGCACGGTGGCAACAAATCGGCGTGCCCGGCACGATTACGAGATCCTCGACACCATCGAGGCGGGGATCCAGCTTCGCGGCAGCGAAGTGAAGACCCTGCGAGAGGGCCGGGCGTCGCTGCAGGACGCCTACGCCGAGGTGGATGGCGGCGAGGCGGTCCTGCACATGCAGATCCCCGCGTACTCCCACACCGGCTATGACGGGCACGAGCCGACCCGCCCGCGCAAGCTGCTGCTGCACCGCAAGGAGATCGACCAGCTCGCGCGGCGCCTCGCCGAGCGCGGCCTGACGCTGGTGCCGCTGCGCCTGTACTTCAAGCACCATCTCGTCAAGGTGGAGCTCGGCGTGGCCAAGGGCAAGCGCGCCTACGACAAGCGTCAGGCGATCGCGAAGCGGGACGCCGCTCGTGAGATGGACCGGGTCCGCAAGGCCCGCACTCGCCGATGACCTGGAATCGGAATGACCTCGGGAGACGGCACGTTACAATGGGAGGCCTGGCATGGCCGGGTGAGAGGCCCGGCGTGGCCGGGTCAACTGACAACTACACATGGGGGTGCCTGGGTTCGACCGTGACGGATCGACTCAGGGGAAGCGAGCCGGAGTTCGCGGGGCTTCGCACCAAACCGCGAAACAAACAAGCGCCAAGAACAACTACGCGCTCGCTGCCTAAGGTTACTTAGGTGGCCGTCCGCCGCTCTTCGCCTGCGGGAGCGGGTCGGGCGTCGATAGCAGGCTCCACCCGAGCGGGGCGCCCGCTCCCGTTCGGGAACATCTAAGCGGGCTGGGACCTGGATGCGGTGCCACCGGACAACCCAGGTCCGAGATCTACCCGGTGGCTGCGCTCGGAGAAGCCCTGGGACGACGTCATGGGACGGGGGTTCGAGTCCCCCCACCTCCACCAAAGCCGCAGGTCACTGACCTGCGGCTTTTCCTATCTGGACCACGGTCGGGGCGCTACTGGGTCGCGCTGGGGTCGCCGCTGCCTCCGAGCGGGCCCGCTCGTGGACCGCCTCCAGCCGCTCGGCCAGCGAGTCGAGCTCGTCGGGGTAGAGATGGCCGTAGCGGTTCAGGGTCTGCACCGCATCCTTGTGGCCGAGCTGCTTCTGCAGCGCCTTGATCGAGGCGCCCTCGCGGATCAGCAGTGACGCGGCCGTGCGCCGGAGGTCGTGCATCCGCAGGGCCGCGGGTAACCCAGCGCGCTCGGTTGCCAGCTTGAAGTAGCGCTCCATCAGTTTGTGCTCGGGGATCGGGCCCCGCGCTGCCGTGAACACAGATCATCCGGGTTGAGGGCCGGCCAGCGAGCCAGGTGCCGACCCTCGGCGGTCAGGAACTGCGGCAGGGCGGCGATCCACTCGCCGACCATCATCCGGTTGATGCCGGGCAGCGGGATGCGCTCGAACGTAGGAGGAGCTGGCCGTCGAGGAGCTGCGGGTAGTAGTGCCCGGGTCGACGGCTTCAGGCTTGCCGTGGTCTTGTACCAGCGCTTCGCCCACTCGCCGAACGTTGCCTTGCCGGCCGCCAGGTCGACCCAGATGCGCTTCCCCTTGCTCGCCTCCGTCTCGACCATCCATCGGTCGGCGTCGACCTGCGCGCGAACACCTCGGAGCACTGCTTGCCGGCCGGATCGCGGTAGCAGACCCGGTAGTGATCTTCCCGGCGGATGCGCTTCTCGATTGACGCCACGGCTACCGCTCCTCGTCTCAGCGGAAAAACTTGTACTTCTCGATGCGCGGCGTCAGCTCGGCAAGGATCTTTCTCGTGGCATGGCCACGAAGCGCCTGTATTGTCCGACCACTGAACTCTGCGCCTTGCGCCTGCATCTCCCATACCTTCCCGTCCCGTGCCTCCGCCAGAGAGCCGTGGTACCTCGCGAACGCGCATGCAGAGACCAGCAGCGGTGAGACCCCGAGCCTGCGAGCGATTTTGCGCTCCGCCTCGCCCTTGGCGGCGGCCTCGATCTCCGACCGGCGCTTCTGGACGTCCGGGGGCAATTCGAGGAAGACGCGCTCGGCGGCCTTATCGTCCCACTCGCCGACCGCTTTGGCATGCGGAACGCGAATCTCCCCGGCGTTCACAGCCGCCACGTAGGCGCGCAGCTCCTCATCAGTGGGCGGCCTGATGTGCCTGGTCAGATGTCCAGGCTTCTCCTTCAGCTGCGTGAAGGGCTCGACAATGGCGTAGTCGACACCATCGGGGATCTTGGGATCTGGTGCCGGGCGCGGAGCGTCGGCGAACGCCTCTCCCCGGAGCGTATCGCGCAGGTGCGACTCTGGCGTTGTCCAGCCGACACGCTCGCTCAGGCGCAGGTCGACCCACCCATCGCCGGGGAACAGGTCCGGGAGTTGGAGCGGCTTGTACACAAGCGGCAAGGCGAAGAACTCCTCGAGCGACAGTGCCCGGTCGCCAGCCTCGATCGCCGCCACCGTCGACCGCGTCCAGTCCAGGCCCCACACCCGCGCGTAGGCGGCCACCTGCTCCTGGCGCAGACCGCGTTCTGTGCGGAACGCGCGGAGCCGGGCACCGATGGCCTGGGGTAGGGACGGCTGTTCATTACTCATCGTTGCGTGAGAGTACCGGGGGTCGATCGTGAGGTCAAGCGCCTGCTCGCTGACGCTTGACATTGCTCGAACGTGTGTGCTACATCTCACGCGTCCATCAGCCGGCGCTTGAAGGAGGCCGAGTGGCCACTGTCCCCCAACCGCTGTTGACCGCGGAGGGCCTCGCCGCCTACCTCGGCATCCCAGGGCTACGGTCTACCGCGGGCGGACTCATCGGCGACGGCCACGCCGTCGCCATGGTGCTGAAGTTCGACCCGGACGCCGACCAGCTCGAGACTCACCGCGCCAAGACCTTGCGGGAGCTGCTCGCTGCCGACATCCGGCAGGTGCTTCAGCGTTTTGAGGTCACCGACAACCCTGGTGCGCCGGCAGCGGAGTCGCTTCGTGAGACCAGCAACCTCCTGGAGGAGCAGCCACTTCGAACGGGGGACCGGTGAAGGGGTTCTGGAAACGGATCAGCAGTCTGGCCGGTCTTTCTACGACGGCCGGGGCGTGGCCGTTGGTCGGTCCTCAATGGTGGGTCGTTGTTCTCACCATCGGACTCGCGGTCTTGACGGTCGTAATTGCGGTCTGCTGGCTCGCGACAAGGCCCAACTCCGGCCGGGTCTCGTCGCCGCTGCTCAGGTGGGAGTGCAACACCCATTCCGACGACCCGGCCCTCGGAGTGGGCGACGCCAACGAGGCTGACCTGAATCAGCCCGACCGCTGAGCCGGTTTTGAGCCAAGGCCAGCTTCAATATCATCGGCCCGGTGATCAGAGCCCGGATCGGCAAGAGGCGCCGCCGTCGTCCGGGTTCCGGTCGGTGGCCGAGGAGGACCGAGCAGTGAGTCGCCTCGCTGCTACCATGTCGCGTCGAGAGTTTACGAGGTGTGAGGGTCGATGTCGGACTGGAGGAGCTTTGAGCGGTTGGCGGCGCGGATCGCCGCAGAGCTGACCCCTTACGCCACAGTCACCTGGAATGACTTCCTGCATGGGTCACGAGAGCGAGACGGACCGCCAGATCGACGTCTCGATCCGATGGTCGGACTGCGACCAGGAATACGTGACGATCGTGCAGACCAAGGATTGGAGCAGTCCGGCCGACTTGCCCGCCATAGCGGATTCGCTGTAATTGTCGAGGACGTGCGCGCCACCCGAGGCGTGATGGTGTGCCGCTCCGGGTTCACTCAGAACGCCAAGACCTACGCGCGCAACAAGGGAATCAGCCTCTACAACCTCCATGATGCCGAGAGCCGAAACTGGCGCCTGGACCTCACCATCCCCTTGCTTCGCGTAGCTCATCGAACGGCTCGGCGTCTCCCAAGTTCGCCCGCGCTCAACCGACTCCAGCACGCCCATCCCGACGGCGAGCACGTATTGCCATGAAGTGCAGTAGCGCCAGCGCGAGAAGATTTTTTGGCGATCCAGGCTTTCTGGCGAATCCGAAGTGCTGAGAGAGTCGGGAAGGACCTTCTGAAGAAGCTGATCTGTCCGAGGGGAGATTTCAGATATCGAGGTGCTTGATTAGCCACGCGGTGCGATCCTCGAACGTGCGCGCAGTAAGGTCGAGTACCCAGACGCCGTTGGAGAAGTGCTCGAAACCGAGCTTTCCCCAGTGACTACCGAGTGCTCTTATCGCTCTGGTGCGACTGGCCTCATCATGCTCGCCTTCGAACGGAGCAGGGTAGGTCGCTGCGAAACCGCAACCCCGGCCTAAGGTATCAATTGTCATCGCTTTGATGAGCAACCCAAGGTCGTGGCCTCGGAACGTGGGGCTTATCCAGGTGCGATGACAAATCGTAACTGTTCAGGGCCCCACCGGAGTTGGTAGCCAGGGGTGGCCGTCGAAGAGCCGGCGGAGCGCGGTGAGTGGATTCATCCCGTGCTTGCGGGCGGTGGAGACATAGCTGCGCAGGATCAAGAACGCCTCCGCGCCGACCAGCGTGCGCCAGCAGCCGGAAATCTTCTGCTGCAACTTCACCATGCGCAGGTCGCGTTCAGCCTGGTTGTTGTCGAAGGGCACACGAGTGTCGTCCAGCGACCGCAAGACCTCGTCGCGGTGGCGGTCGAGGCGGGCCAGCAGGTTGGCGGCTGGCGAGTGCCGAACGCGGCGAGCTGTCCGCGGGGGTGGGCTGGCCGCCTGCCCGTCGGCCAGCAGCCGACAGTAGCGGCCTCGCAGCCGGACCCGCACCTGGTGGTCGACTCGTCCCCAGCCGGCGGCGCGGGCCCGGTCGGCGGCC
>WNFU01000316.1_pt1 | contig 64557 bp, 45 predicted proteins | sample 5400121 | NCBI WGS metagenome assembly WNFU01 (sample SAMN13153360, study PRJNA577476) | soil metagenome | isolation source: 100 cm soil or saprolite under grassland replicate 1 | place: USA:California | collected 2016-06-15 | reverse complement strand
CAGCATAAAGCCTGGGGCGTAAGCCCCAGGAGAGCGGCAGCAAAGCGATCAGAGCCCACGAAGTGGGCGACAGTCAATGGCTGCCGCCCGTTTCACGGGCTTGATGGCGCTCCGACCCTGGCCTGGGGTTCCGCCTTCGCCTCCACCCCAGGCTTTACTCTGCCGCCCGCTCCGCGGGCTTGCATAATACCAAAAAACTTAATTTACAGAGTAATAAGCGCTCTGCTAACTAAATTTTTCGATTTTTTATTACCTTCGAATGAGAGCGTTCCGCAGTACCGGCTTTAGCCGGCCTGGCTTGGATCCCCAACACTGCCGGCTGAGGCCGGTACTCTAAACACTCTCTCGTGAGCGTTTGTGGTTAAACCGAATGGCTCTTATGCCGTTTGTTTCGATAAGGGAAAACGCTAAACAACATAGTTAGCAGAGCAATAAGTCTGTCCCACCCTTGCTTCGCCTCTACTCGAATCGCAGCAACGCGGCAGGGTCGGACCGCGCGGCGCGACGCGCGGGCAAACCGCAGGCGAGCGCCGCCACAATCGTCAACACTGAAACTACGACCAGACTGGTCACCGGGTCCCTGGGAGAGACGCCTACCAGCGACGAACTCAGCGCGCCGCCTACGGCGAACGACAGAGCCAACCCGATCACGAGTCCTATCGCGAACCGCCGCATGCCCTGAAAGAACATGAGGCGCCACAAGCGAGATCCGCTCGCGCCCATCGCGGCTCGTATGGCCATCTCGCGGGTGCGCTCGTTCACGGACTGGGAAATCACGGCGTAAAGCCCCATAGACGCGAGCGCCAGGGCGAAAATCGCCAGGAAGGTAAACACCGCGCTGGACAAGCGCATGTCGGCGTTGGCCGACGAGACATGATCGGCGAGGGAACGCACGCCGAATACTGGAAGGTTCGCATCCAGGTCCTTCACGCTCTGCCGAAAGGCGGGGGCGAGGCTCTCCGGAGCGACCCGCGTCCGCGCCGTGACGACCATGTTACGACCAGGGTTCTGCCGAAACGGCAGATATACTCGGGGAAGCCCCTCGCTGTAGCGGTTCTGAATGATATCAGCCGCGACGCCGACGATCGTCGCCCAGGCTTCGGATCCCCGACCATCTACGCGAATGCGTTTTCCGAGCGGATTCTCGCCGGACCAATGCCTGTTGGCGAAGCTCTGATTGATGATCGCGGCCTCGTGGCCAGGAGACCCGTCGATCTCCGTGAACTCGCGTCCCATTATCAATCGCGCTTGCATACATCGGAAATATCCGGGGCCGATGGTCAACACGGCTGTCCTGGGCCGATCGCGCATATCGGCTATCGGCGATCCTTCAATCTGAAAAGGTATCGTACGTCCCAGACCAGCCCCGCTGCCGGGCAACTCGGACATGATTGCCGCCGTCTCGACGCCGGGCAGCGATTCGAGTCGGGCGATCAACTCCTGAAAAAACGATACCTGTTGTTGAGGCTCCTGGTATTTCGCAGGCGGCAAATCGAATCCCATGGTCAGCGCGTTCTCGGTGTTCACGCCCAGCTTCATGTTTCCGGCGTACACCATGCTCCGAATCATCAGCCCCGCGCCCATCAACAGAACAACGGAAAGAGCCACCTCGGTCCCAACCAGGATATTCGTCAATAACCGCCGCCGGACTCCGGCGCCGGCGCCCTGGCCCCCTTCTTTCAACGCGCCGCTCAGGTCGATCCTGGACATCCGCAGCGCGGGAGCGAGGCCGAAGACGATCCCTGTTCCAATCGAAATAGCCGCCAGGTATAGAAGCACGTTTTTATCCACCGAAAGCACGATGTAATCAGGCTTAGGCGTAGCCGCATCGAAGGCCCTCACGCCCCAATATGCGAGAAAGGCGCCAAGGACTCCCGCCATAACCGACAACAGAACACTTTCCGTGAGCAGTTGCCGTATGACACGCAGTCTCCCCGCGCCCAGGGCCGCGCGGATCGCCATTTCGCGGGAGCGAATCACCGCCCGCCCTAGAAGCAGGTTGGCGACATTCGCGCACGCGATCAGAAGCACAAAGGCTACGCCGCCCAACAAAGCTTGCAGGACCCGACGGAACTGAACTCTGATGAAGGCTCCGTTGAAATCCAGGACCATTGCGCCGATGTCTTTGTTGGTAGAGGGAAATTCGGCCGCCAGTTGGCGCGCGATGGCGCCGGCTTCGGCGTTCGCTTGACTGATACTTACTCCATCGGCGAGCCGGCCGAATACCAGCAGTTCGCGATCTCCCCTCGACGGGGTTTGCGGCGTTATATACGGAAGCCAGAGATCTATATTTTGCACCAACCGTACGCCTGGAGCCGTCACGCCTATGATGTTGTAAGGCGCTCCGTCGATGCGCACAGTCTTCCCAATTACCGACTCATTTTTGTTGTAACGGCTTTCCCAGACGCGGTGAGCCAACAGCGCGACAGGCGGCGCTCCGGGTTGCGTATCGGCAAGTTCCAGATTGCGCCCGAGCGCCAGTTTCCCGCCAAGGACGGACAAGGTGTTCGCCGTCATTCGCGCAGCGAGGTGGCGCTCAGGAAAGTTCGCCTCATCGCTCAAGTCGACAGACCTGAACTGAAAGGCCGCGATATCTTCGAACGACTTCAGCCGCTCTTTGAAATCAAGATAATCGGGATACGATAAAGTATCGAGCGGCTCTTCGGCGCTGTGCGCCTTATCGATGCCAGTGAAGAATCCAAGCCGGTCAATGCCGGGGATCGAAGGAGTACGGTAAAGCGCCGCGTTCACGATCGTGAACACGAAGGTGTTGGCGCCGATCGCCAGCGCCAGCCCGCATACCGCGAACAGCGTGAATCCCGGACTCTGGCGCCACATCCGTCCCGCGTACCGCAGGTCCTGCGCCAGATCCCCCAACCACCGCGTCCCGCGTACGTCGCGGAGCTTCTCCTTAACCTGCTCCGGGCCGCCGAGAGCAAGCCGAGCCCGTCGTCGCGCTTCCTCAGGATCGAGGCCCTGCGCGATGAGATCGGCCGTGTGTTGGTCCAGATGGAAGCGCAGTTCTTTTTCGAGTTCCTCTTCCATCTTCCTTCGGAGCCTCAATCTACGCCACCAGCTCATTTGGCGCCTCCTTCAGACATTCGGAGAATTAGACCGACGGCTTCAGTCAATCGCTGCCAGCTCGCGGCTTCCGTTTCGAGGCGCGTCCGCCCTTGCTTTGTCAGGCGATAAAACTTAGCCTCACGCCCGGTCTCGGTCGCCTTCCAGTCCGCAGCCAATAAGCCGCGGTTTTCGAGCCGGTGCAATGCCGGATAAAGCGAGCCTTGCGGAACCTGAACCACGCCGCGCGACACCTGATCTAGGCGTTGCGCTATCGCATAGCCGTGGACTGGGCCTAGCGCGACCACTTTCAAGATCAACAGGTCCAACGTGCCCTGGGGAAGATCCGATTTCGTTTGCTTCATCGCTGTTACCTCCTTCTTCTACATATTATACAAACAGGTGTAGAAGTACAAGGCATAAGCGGCGCCGCGAACGGCGCCGAACGCGCCTTCATATCAGTACCGCCCGCGGCGCCGACTTTGGCGCGGGGCGAAATTTTTCCCCGGAACTCGCTATCTATTGACGCCGTATATGAGTCTGCATAATATATGGCTATGACAAATATAAACACTCGTATTTTCGACCGCGAATTGAAGAAGGGCAGCGCCGAGTTGTTGATCCTCTCGCTCGTTGAAGTCCGGCCCCGGCACGGCTACGACATTTCCAAGCTGATAGAGGCGCGTTCGGGCGGGGCGCTGAGTTTCCACGTCGCCTCGCTCTATCCGCTGCTCTACCGGCTGGAGAAGCGCGGCTGGATCAAGGGGCAGTGGGTGGAGAAGGCCGGGCAGCGGCGGCGGCGCTATTACAAATTGACGCCCGAAGGGAAGAAAGTGCTGAAGGCGCAGCGCAGCGCGTGGGAGTCCTTCGTGGCCGCGATCAGTCGCATCACCGGAACCGAGCATGCCTGAGTGGAAGCGACTCATTCATCATCATCTGGCCCGGCTGCGGTTGCCGCCCGAGCGTGAGATGGAGATCGCCGAGGAGATGGCCCAACACCTGGAGTCTGTCTACAGCGAGGCCCTCGCTGGCGGCTTGACGCCGGAAGCGGCGCAGGCGCGCGTTGGAAGAGATTGCAGACTGGCCCGCGCTGGAAGCAGCCCCCATAAAAATCCTGAGGCTTCCGGGAGGGCATAGCCACTTCCGCACATCGGGTGGCGTAGCCGCGGGAATACGCAATCCGAAGGTAGTCGAACATGCCTGAGTGGAAAGTCGAGATCAAAGAACAACTGGCGAGCTTGGAGCTAGAACCGGCGCGCGAAGCCGAGATCGTCGAGGAGCTTTCGCAGCACCTGGAGGATCGCTACGCGGAGTCGCTGGCCAGTGGCGCGGCGCCGGAAGAAGCGTATCGCGTGGCGCTCGCGGAGTTGAACAGTGGCGAATTGCTGGCGCGGGAACTACGGCGCGTCGAGCGTCCGGCGCCGCAGGAACCTACAGTATTAGGAGCGAACTGGAGGGGCAATATGTTTATAGGGATGTGGCAAGACTTACGCTTTGCGACACGGATGCTGCGCAAGAATCCCGGGTTTACGGTTGTGGCCGCGCTCACGCTGGCGCTCGGCATCGGCGCGAACACCGCGATCTTCACCATGATAGACGCGGTCTTGTTGAAGAGGCTACCGGTCAAACGGCCGGAACAACTCATCGAACTAATGACGGTTAGCGGGAAGGCCTACAATTCTTTCTCCTGGCAGGCCTTCCAACACTGGCGCCAGCGCAATCAATCCTTGAGCGGGCTGATCGCCAGCTCGAACAGCAGGTTCTATTGCGTCGTCGAAGGCGCCGCGCCGGAGCGGGTTGCGGGGCAATATGTGACCGGCGATTTCTTCTCCGTGTTGGGCGTCTCTCCGGCGATCGGTCGAACGATTACTCCGGACGACGATCGGTTCGAAGCGCCGAATGCGGTGGCGGTGATCAGTGACGGCTATTGGTCGCGGCGTTTTGGGCGAGACCCCGCCGCGCTTGGAAAACGTATCATTGTCGAGAACGTTCCGCTCACGATTGTGGGCGTTGCGCCGGCGGAGTTCTTCGGCCTGCAAGTCGGCAGCCGCGTTGATCTGTGGGCGCCGCTCGCAACCGAGCCCCTGATGCGGCGGCGCAGCTTTACTAGTTCCGCCGGCTACAAGTGGCTACAACTCGTGGGACGTATGAAACCCGGAGTCTCGCTCGATCAGGCGCGGGCGGATCTGGACCTCCTTTTCCGCCCGGCCGTGATCGAGCCGGATCTGGCGCTGCAAATCACACCTGAAACCAGGCAGTGGATTCTCAACGCAAAACTCAAAGTAGGGCCAGCCGGCGCCGGGCTTTCGCAATTACGCGAGCAATTCTCAAAGCCGCTGGCCGTCCTCATGGCCATCGTTGGTTTGGTGTTGTTGATCGCTTGCGCCAACCTGGCCAATCTGCTTCTCGCCCGCGCCGCAACCAGAAGGCGAGAGATCGCCGTGCGGCTGGCCTTGGGGGCAGGGCGCGCGCGGTTGATTCGGCAGTTGTTGACCGAGAGCCTCTTACTGTCTCTGATCGGGGCCGCCGCCGGCGTCCTGTTGGCGAACTTCGGCGCGCAATACTTGTTGAAACTATTGGCGAGCGGGAGGACACAGATCCTGCTCGACGTCCAACCCGACGCGCGCGCGCTTGTTTTCACCGGGCTGCTGTCAGTCTTGACGGCTCTGCTGTTCGGGTTGGCGCCTGCCCTGCGGGCCGGCAGAACCGATCTGATCCCGGCTTTGAAGGGAGGCGCCCGCGGCCTCGAATTCGGCGGATCGCGACAGCGCCTGAGCCGGGGTTTGATCGTCGCGCAGATCGCCCTCTCGCTCATCCTGCTGGTGGGAGCCGGCCTCTTCCTGCGCAGCTTGCGCAACCTTCATTCCATTGATCTGGGATTCGAGCGCGAGAATGTCCTGCTGGTAGCGCTCGACCCCTCCCATAGCGGATACACGCCGGAACAGACGCGACGTTCATTTCTCGGATTGTTGGAGGGACTTCAGGCGATACCTGGAGTCCGTTCTGCCAGTCTTTCCTGGAATCCGCCAGTGGCCGGCGGCGGATCGTCGCGAACCGTCTCCGTGGAAGGCCGCGTCCCGGGACCTGAGGCGAACCGTGAAATCTACGTGAACTGGGTCGCGCCGCGCTATTTCGAGACCCTGGGCGTTCAATTGATCGCGGGACGAGACTTCAGTTTTCACGACACGCAAGATTCGCCCCGAGTAGTGATCCTCAACCAAACGATGGCGCGAGTGTTCTTCGGCGGCGCGAACCCGATCGGGCAGCGAATCAGAGTCGAGGATAATGACGTCAGAGAGGTCGTCGGCGTCGTGGGAGACTCACACTATCTGGAGATTCGCGAGAAGATCGCTCCCACGCTCTATCTGAACACTTTTCAATCGCCGGCGCCCGGCAGCGAATTCGCCATCCGCGCCACAGGAGATCCGAACGCTGTAATACCTGCCGTGCGGCGCGAGGTCGAGCGTCAAGTCAATGGAATGGCCGTCGCCAATGTCAGGACGCTCGCCAGTCAGGTGGACGCCTGGATTGTGCAGGAGCGTCTGGTCGCTCTTCTTTCGAGTTGTTTCAGCGGATTGGCGCTGTTCATCGCCGCAGTCGGGCTGTATGGCGTGTTGTCTTACACCGTCGCCCGGAGAACACGGGAGATCGGCGTTCGCATGGCTCTCGGGGCGCGGTCGCGTGACGTGATGGCCATGATCCTGAAAGAGATTACCCGGCTGGTTTGCCTTGGGCTGGCCTTCGGCGTCTCCCTGGCCTTCATCCTCGGACGTTTCGTCGCCGACCTGTTATACGGGCTTGCGCCAACCGATCCGCTCACGATCGTCGCAGGAATCTTGGTCATGCTGATTGTGGCCCTGCTCGCGGGCTATGTCCCGGCCCGGCGCGCGTCACGAGTGGACCCGATGGCGTCATTGCGCTGTGAGTAGGCGCCATTGCCATATGCCATATGACAAGCGAATCGCATATGCCTGAATGGAAAAAAGAGATCGGAGAGCGGCTGGCGCCATTGAAGCTCGCGCCTACACGCGAGGCCGAGATCGTCGAAGAGTTGGCGCAGCACCTGGAAGATCAGTATGCGGAACTGTCGTCTGGCGGCGCGGCGCCTGAAGAAGCGTACCGAGCGGCGCTTGCGGAGTTGAGTGAGAGAGTAGCGCTTGAGCGTGAACTGCGGCGCGTGGAGCGGCGGGTCGCGCAAGAACCAATCGCGCTTGGATCCAATCGGAGGAGAAATATGATCACGGACCTGTGGCAAGACCTGCGCTACGGCGCGCGAATGTTGTTGAAAAATCCCGGCTTCACGACGATTGCTGTCATCACGCTGGCGTTGGGCATCGGCGCGAACACGGCGATTTTCAGCGTGGTCAACGCGGTGTTAATTCGCGCATTCCCGTACCGCGACGCCGACCGCCTGGTGATCGTGTGGGAGACCGTACGGGGCGAGCAGAATACGGTCAGCCCGGCCAACTTCTTCGACTGGCAGGAGCAGAACGGCGTCTTTGATGGCATGGCCGCGTATGCCGACACGCGGGTCAATTTCATCGGCGACGGAGAGCCGGAAGAGATTCCGGCGCAGAGAACGACCGCCAATCTGTTTTCCGTGCTTGGCGTGAATGCGTTGCTGGGCCGGACGTTCGCCGAGGAAGACGGCAAGCCGGGACAGAATAACGTGGCCGTCATCAGCTTCGGTTTATGGCAAAGCCGGTTCGGCGGCGATCCACGCGTGATCGGTCGCAAAGTGATCCTCAACGCGGTTGAGCGCACGGTCATCGGCGTGCTGCCGCAGGCTGTCAAATGGCACGTCAGAAAATTTTCGGTGACGGGCCAGACGGCGGAGCTCTGGGTTCCCGCCATCACAAACGAAATGAGGCAGAATCGCGGGCGCTTTATCGGGGTTGTCGCCAGACTCAAACCCGGCGTCACGCTCCCACAAGCTCGCGCTGAAATTGGCGCCGTCGCGGGCCGCCTGGCCGAGCAATACAAACAGTTTAACGCCGGCTTCGGCGCCGACGTGGTTCCGCTGCGATGGCAATTCGCCGGCGAAATTCGTCTGGCGTTGCTGGTGTTGATGGGCGCGGTCGGCTTCGTGCTGCTGATCGCCTGCGCCAACGTTGCGAACCTGCTGCTGGCGCGCGCCGCGGCCCGGCGGAAAGAGATCGCCGTGCGCGCCGCGATGGGAGCGAGCCGCGGGCGTGTCGTACGGCAGTTATTGACTGAAAGTTTGTTGCTATCGGCAATGGGCGGAGGGGCCGGGTTGCTGCTGGCGCGTTGGGGTACGACGGCGCTGGTCAGCCTCAGCCCGCCGGAACTCGGCGATTTTCAGAACGTAGAGGTCAGCGCGCCCGTGCTCGGCTTCACGTTTGTCGTGACTTTGTTGACCGGCGTCATTTTCGGTCTGGTTCCCGCCTTCGAAGCTTCGAACGTCAGACTCAACGATACGCTCAAAGAAGCGGGCCGGAGCCTGACGGGGAGCGCGCGCAGCAGGCGATTGCGCGGCGCGTTGGTCGTCGCCGAGATCGCGCTCGCGCTCACGCTGCTCGCGGGCGCTGGATTGCTTGCGCGCAGCTTCGTGCGGTTGCAAGGCGTGGACACGGGCTTCAACGCGCTGAACGTGATGACGATGCGTGTCACGTTGCCGCGCGCCCGCTACGATCAGGACGCGAAGATCGTCAACTTCTTCACGCAAGCCATCGAACGAATGCGAACACTGCCCGGCGTCGACGCGGCGGGCGCCATCAACCATACGCCATTCCTCGGGCTGGGCACTCAGGACGGTTTCAGCGTCGAAGGCCGCCCGAAACCGGCTCCGGGCGCCCCGCCGTACACTACTGGCATTTGCGTCACTGATCAGAACTTCTTTGGCGCGATGCAAATCCCGCTCAAACGCGGGAGGCTCTTCACCGAACAGGAGGTCCGCGAGAGTCGCAACGTCGTCGTCATCAATGAAGCGCTGGCCAGGAAGTATTTCCCGAATGAAGACCCGCTGGGCCAACGCCTCTCCAGTTGGACGAAGCCGAATGAAATTATCGGCGTCGTCGGCGATGCGAAGCATAAGGAACTCGACAAGGAAACCGGGCCGATGTCGTACTGGCCGATAGCTCAATATCCGTATGGCTACATGACTTTCGTGATGCGTACGCGGGGCGATGCGCCGGCGGTGGCCGCAGCCGCGCGCAAGGTGATTCAAACGCTCGACTCGCAACAATCGGTCGGCGACGTGTACACGCTCGAAAGCCTGGTAGGCGATTCCATCGCGCGGCAGCGGTTCAACGCGCTGCTGTTCTCCGCCTTCGCCGTCGTCGCGTTGCTGCTCTCGGCGGGCGGCATTTACGGCGTGATGTCGTATGCGGTCGCGCAACGCGCGCACGAGGTCGGAGTCCGCGTGGCGCTGGGCGCGCGCCCGCGCGACGTGTTGAGTCTGGTCATCGGGCAAGGCATGAAGCTGGTCCTGGCGGGCGTGGCGGTCGGCCTGGTCGCGGCTTTCAGCCTGACGCGATTGCTGCGGAATTTGCTCTTCGAGGTGAGCGCGACCGATCCGTCAATGTTTGTGGGCGTGGCGGCGTTGTTGGCCGCAGTGGCGCTGGCTGCTTGTTATCTGCCGGCGCGGCGGGCGACGAAAGTGGATCCACTGATTGCGTTAAGGAGCGAGTAGCACAACCCAATGAAAGAGAACTACGCGGAAGACTTCGGACCTTTTGAGGGAGCGATTTGGCTCAATTGCGCTCATCAGGGCGCATTGCCGCGCGTGGCGGCGGCTGAGGCGGAAGAAGCTATCGCCTGGAAACGCGCGCCCTGGAACCTGACGACGGAACGCTTCAGTTCCGTTCCGCAGCGTCTCAAACAGGCGCTGGGCAGGCTGATTGGCGCGCCTGCTGAAGAGATCATTCTGGGCAACAGCGCTTCATACGGATTGCACCTGATGGCGAACGGGATGCGCTGGCAGGCCGGCGACGAAGTATTGCTTATGCACGGAGATTTCCCCTCCGACATACTGCCCTGGCTGGGGCTCGAACGAAGAGGGGTCAGGGTTCGCCTGATCCGGCCGAAGAGAGCCGTGCTCGATCCGGAAGAATTGCTCGGAAATATCACCGGCTCGACGAAGCTGCTTTGCCTCACTCTCGCGCACTCCTTTTCCGGGCATGCGGTTGACGCCGAGGCGCTGGGCGAAATCTGTCGCGTCCACGGCGTCGCCTTCGTCATGAATATCTCGCAGGCTCTGGGCGCGCGTCGTTTCAGCGTGGCGAGCGCGCCGGTCGACGCGGTGACGGGCGTCGGTTTCAAGTGGCTGTGCGGGCCATACGGGACGGGGTTCTGCTGGATCAGACCGGAGTTGCGCGAGTCGCTCGAATATAACCAGGCCTACTGGCTGTCGATGCAGACGGCGGATGACCTGGCGAAGGAGCCGGGCGCGCCCGTCCTGCGCTCCGATCTCGGCGCGCGCCGCTATGACGTTTTCGGAACGGCCAACTTTTTCAACTTCAAGCCGTGGACCGCATCCATCGAGTATCTGCTCAGTCAGGGACTGGAGAACATCGAAGAGTACGACCAGCGGCTCGTGACCAGACTGGTCGAGGGGCTCGATCCGGTCCGCTATGCCTTGCACAGCCCACGCTCCGGCCCGTCACGCTCCACACTCGTGTTCATCTCTCACAAGCGGCCGGAGCGGAACAACGCGATTTACGAAGAACTCCGCGCCCGGAAAATCTTCATTGCGCACCGCGCCGGCAAGCTGCGGCTTTCGCCGCACCTCTATAACACGCGCCAGGAGATAGACGAGGCGTTGTCGGTTCTCAATTCGATGTGACGGGCAATTGAATCAGGCAAAAAAGCGCGGAAGGAGATCAAACGTGCCTGAGTGGAAACAGGAAATCAGACAGCGGCTTCAAAGCTTGCGCCTTGATCCGGCCCGCGAATCGGCCATCGCCGAAGAACTCGGCGCCCATCTGGACGACTACTACGCCGAGTCGCTCGCAGGCGGCGCTACTGAAGCCGAAGCCGAACGCCAGGCGCTGGCGGAGTTGGGTGAGAGTGAATTGCTCGAGCGTGAACTACGCCACGTGGAGAGGCAAGTCGCGCCCGAACCAATCGCGCTCGGAACGAATCAGAGGACGAATATGATCGCAGACCTTTGGCAAGACCTGCGCTACGGCGCGCGCATATTGATGAAGCGGCCTGGCTTTACTTTGATCGCCGTCGTCACGCTGGCCCTGGGCATCGGGGCGAACACGGCGATTTTCAGCGTCGTCAACGCCGTGCTGCTCAAGCCGCTGCCATACCCCGAGTCGGAACAGTTGATGATTGTTTACGGCGAGTTCCCGGCGCTCAAAACCAATCAGATGAGCATCTCCCTGCCGGAGTACGTCGACTTCCGACAGCAGACGCGGAGCTTCGCGGCCAGCGGCGTATTCGACGGGGTCAGCGCGAATTTGGCGCCGCGCGAGGGCGGCGAGCCGGAGCGCGTCGAAGGGGCGATGTTAACCCCGGAGATGTTCGCGGTCTTGCGAGTCGCGCCGCTGCTGGGGCGCGTCTTTGCGCCGGAAGAGGCGCAAGAAGGGCGCGATGACGTCGTCCTGCTCGGCCACGGTTTGTGGCAGCGGCGTTATGCGGGCAAGTCCGACGCGCTCGGGCAGAAGATGGCGATCAACGGGCGCAGCTACACCATCATCGGCGTGATGCCGCCCGGCTTCGCCTTCCCGCCGAATGCCGAAATCTGGCAGCCGCTCTGGTTCCCGAAAGAAATGTATGACCAGCAGCGACGCGGCGCTCGCGGTCGGGCGGTGTTGGCGCGGCTGAAACCGAGAGTCCGATCAGTCGAGGCGCAAGCGGAGTTGGATCAGCTTGGCGCGCAGCTCACCGCGCAGTATCCGCAGAATTACAATGGCAATCGTCGCTTCAGAATGATAGTGGCGCCGATGCTTGGAGATTACGTCGGCGAGTTGAAGCCGGCGCTGTTGCTGCTCGCCGGCGCGGTCGGCTTCGTGCTGCTGATCGCCTGCGCCAACGTGGCGAATCTGTTGCTGGCGCGCGCCGCCACGCGGCGACAGGAGATGGCCGTGCGGCTGGCTCTGGGCGCGGGACGCGGGCGGCTTGCGCGGCAGTTGTTGACCGAGAGCGTCTTGTTGGCTCTCGCCGGAGGCGCGGCGGGTTTGTTGCTGGCGACGTGGGGCGCGCAATTGTTGTTGCGCTTTGCGCCCGACAACCTGCCGCGATTAAGCGAGGTCGGTTTGGATGGCCGCGCCCTGGCGTTCACGGCGCTGACGTCGTTATTGACCGGCGTTATCTTCGGCCTGGCGCCGGCGCTTCAGGCGTCGAGGCCCGGCCTGAATGACGCGCTGCGCGAGAGCGGGCGGACTGGCGCAGGCGCGCGTGGGCAGCGTTTGCGCAGCGCCTTCGTGATCGCCGAGATCGCTCTGGCGCTGGCGCTGCTGGCCGGCGCAGGGCTGACGCTGAAAAGCTTCTGGCGGCTGCAGGCGGTGGATCCGGGCTTCAATCCCGACGGCGTGCTGACGATGCGGTTGATGTTGCCGTTCACGACGCATCCTCAAATCAGCGAGCGCGCCGCATTTTTCCGGCAGGTGTTGGAACGCCTACGCGCCTTGCCGGGCGTGGCGGCGGCGGGCGCAGTGTCGCGCATTCCCATGGCTCCTGGGAACAACTCCGGCACGATGACCGGCGAAAACTCCGCCGTAGGGCCGAACGAACCTCTGGGTGAGGTTGAAATGCGCTGGGCCTCGCCCGCGTATTTTCAAACGATGGGCGTCGCCTTGCTACGTGGCCGCGACTTCAACGACGCCGACGCTGAAGGAACGCTCCCCGTGGCCATCGTGGACGAAAGCTTCGCGAGCCGCTTCTATCCGAACGAAGACCCCATCGGCAAACGCATCAAACGCGGCGGCCCTCGCAGTACGCGCCCCTGGAAGACGATCGTCGGCGTCGTGCGTTCCGTGCGCAATCAACGGCTGGACATCGCTTCACTGCCGCAAGCCTACTTCCCGGTTCTCCAGGAAGCCGACGAAATGTACAACCTTTCGTTCGCCGTGCGCGCGAGCGGGGGCGAGCCGTCGGCGTTGACGCAGAGCGTGCGCGCCGCTGTGCTGGCGGTGGACCGCAACCAGCCGATTTTCGACGTCAAACCACTGCGGCAGATCGTGGCCGATTCGATCGCGCTCAGGCGGCTGGCGCTGCTCCTGCTGAGCGTCTTCGCGACGGTGGCGGTGGCGCTGGCGGCGGCCGGCATTTACGGCGTGATGGCTTATGCCGTCGAGCAGCGCACGCATGAAATCGGCGTTCGGATGGCGCTGGGCGCGCGAGGCGGCGACGTGTTGAGGCTGGTCGTCCGACAAGGCTTGAAGCTCGCGCTCTGCGGCGTGGCCCTCGGTTTGGCCGTGTCGCTCGCCTTAACCCGCTTGATGGAAGCCTTGTTGTTCGGCGTGAGCGCGACCGACCCGCTGACGTTTGTTGGGATCGCTTTGCTGCTGCTCGTCGTGGCGATTGCGGCTTGCTGGATACCGGCGCGGCGGGCGACGAAAGTGGACCCGATGATCGCATTGCGCTGTGAGTGATGCGCGATATCAGTACCGCGAGCGGTAGCGAGCGCGGCCCCATCAATGGGCTGACTGCCGCAAGTCACGCTCGCTACCGCTCGCGGTACTGATGAGGATGTTGAACATGCCTGAGTGGAAAGACGAGATCAAAAACCGACTGGCAGGTTTGAATCTTACGCCAACGCGCGAAGCTGAGATCGTTGAGGAACTCTCGCAGCACTTAAATGACCGCTATGCCGAGTTGCGGGCAAGTGGCGCGACCGATGAAGAAGCTACGGGCGCCGCGTTCGCGGAGTTGAGCGACGGCGAATTACTCGAACAGGAACTACGGCTGGTTGAGCCTCAGCCTTATCGTGAGCCGGTAGTCCTGGGTCGAAAGAGAATGAATGTGATCGGCGATCTGTGGCAAGACTTGAGGTATGGATGGCGAATGCTACGGAAGAGTCCCGGCTTCACCATCGTGGCTGTGCTCACGCTCGGGCTCGGCGTCGGAGTCAATACGGCGATATTCACATTTTTTGATCTGGCGATGCTGCGTCCGTTGCCGGTCAAGGACCCTGAGACTCTAGTCAATCTCGAATACGGGGGCAGTGACGGCTACTCCTTTATTGACTACATTTACTTACGCGACCACACCCGAGTCTTTTCGGATCTGATCGCGAGCGGCCACACCAGGCTGATGTTGGGAGGCCAAACCGACTCAGAAGAGCCACAGGAGATCGCAGGAGAGCTCGTGTCCGACAACTACTTCTCCGTCCTAGGAGGCGGCGTCATACTAGGTCGCACTTTCACGCCTGAAGAGAATCGCACGCCAGGCGAATATCCGCTCGTGGTCTTAAGCCATGACTTATGGCAAGGGCGTTTCGGCGCCAACCCGCAGATTCTGGGCCAAACCGTGCGGCTGAATAACAAGCCTTTCGTGGTGATAGGCGTGATGGCGCCCGGCTTTGTCGGTCTGGGTGTGCGTAATAAGCAGGTACCCGACGTTTGGCTGCCGGTGATGATGGCCCGCGAATTGTGGCCTCAGCTTCGTGATTATTTCTTCAGCTCGCGCCAGACTGGAGGGCTGAATCTGTTTGGCCGCCTCAAGCCGGGCCGCACAATCTCAGAGGCGCAGGCAGAGATGACGCTGCTCCTCAGTCAGCTTGCTCGCGCCTACCCGGAGATTGGCTCCAAAGCTAAAGTGATCGTGACGCCATTGAGGGCGCTGCTCGGGCGGTTCCAATCTAAAGGCAAGCAGTGGGTCGTGTTGGGTAGCGTCTTGACTCCGACCCTGATCGTGCTGCTCATCGCCTGCTCTAACATCGCCAACCTGCAACTCGCTCGCGCCGCCGCGCGCCAGAAAGAGATCGGGGTGCGCCTTTGCCTGGGAGCCAGCCGCAGTCGCGTGATCCGGCAGTTATTGACCGAGAGTATTTTGCTGGCCATCTTAGGCGGCGGCGCCGGATTGCTCTTCGCCTGGTGGACTCTCAAGGCGTTTTTAGCCTCAGCGCTCTCTTTCTCCCCGCTGTCCCCGATGACTATCGACGCCGTTAAGCATCTGGTCAATCCGGACTGGCGCATCTTGAGTTTTACGCTGCTGCTTACGTTCCTGAGCGCCATCGCGTTCGGCCTGGTTCCCGCTCTGTATGCGACGCGCAGCGATCTGGTTGCGACGATCAAAGATGAAGGCGTTGTCTTCAGTCAACGCATGGCGCGCTCCCGACTGCGCAACGGGCTGGTCGTCGCGCAGGTGTCGCTCTGTCTTGTGCTGCTCATTGCCGCAGGGCTGCTGCTGCGCGGATTCATTCGAGCCGGAGTGATGGTCGAGGAATTGAAGACCGGGAATCTACTCTTCGTTCGTCCGGGCACGAGCCTGGCTGGTTATGACGAGACTCGGGCGCGACAGTTCTGCGAGGACCTGGCCGCTCGATTGGATGGCTCGCCCGGCGTGCAAGCGGTGACCATGGCGCTTCAGCCGCCGCGCGGGGTGACGCTGATCCTGAAAAGAGAAGATGGGCAGCGAGTCATCACCTGGTACTATCTGGTCGCGCCAAACTACTTCGACACTGTCGGCATCCCCATTGTTCGCAGGCGTGGGATAAGCGAAGGCGAAGCGCGCGCCGGGGCGGCGGTCGTGGTGGTGACTGAAGCGACTGCGCGGAAGATATGGCCCAACCAGGAGCCGGTCGGCAAAAACGTGATGGTGGAATTGCCGGCGAATTGGGGGACGAAGTCGGGGGAGTGGACTTTCACTTCACACCAGGTCGTCGGTGTGGCGCGCGACGCCTTGGCATTGATGGCGCCAAATGCTGAGAGCGAACCTCTTTTCATGTACGCGCCGCTTCCGCCGCAACTACCGGGCGACTTGCTCGTGAGAACTTCCCGCGAAGCTAAAGAGATGCGATCTTCGGTGCGCTCCGTCTCCCGCACGATAGACCCGACGGTCCTGCTCCGGATATCGGATCTTGACGAATACTTCGAGGTCGTGGCGACTGCCAAGACCGTCCACATCCTCGCAGTGTTAGCGGTCAGTCTGGGATTGCTCGCCCTGTCGTTGGCCGCGGTCGGACTCTACGGCGTGATGGCTTATTCGGTCGTGCAGCGCACGCGCGAAATCGGCATTCGCATGGCGCTGGGAGCGCAGCCGCGCGATGTGTTGGGGATCGTTTTCAGCCAGGGTTTGCGGCTGGTCGGCATCGGTGTGGCTCTGGGCGTGGCGGGCGGCGCGGCGGTCTCTCGCGTGCTGAGGGCGCTGCTCTTTGGACTGAGTCCGTTCGATCCAATCGCCTATGTAAGCGTGTCGCTGTTTTTGGTGGCAGTGGCGCTGCTGGCTTGTTACCTGCCGGCGCGCCGGGCAACGAAGGTTGACCCGCTAACTGCATTGCGCCACGAGTAATTTGATTTCGGATTGCGGATCAGTACCGCGAGCGGTAGCGAGCGTGGCATCGTTTATTGAGCCACGCTCGCTACCGCTCGCGGTACTGATCCGCAATCCAGTGATCCGCAATCCGCAATCAAATATGCCTGAGTGGAAAGAAGAAATCAGACAGCGGCTGGCAGACTCAAAGCTTGAGCCTGTGCGCGAGGCCGAGATCGTCGAGGAACTCTCGCAGCATTTGGAGGATCGCTACGCGGAGTCGCTCGCCAGAGGCGCGACGCCGGAGGAGGCCTATCGCGCGGCGCTCGCGGAGTTATGCGACGGCGAGTCGCTTCAGCGGGGACTACGGCAAGTCGAGAACCAGGTATCACAAGAGCCTGTCGTATTGGGAGCAAACGGGAGGAGCAATATGATTGCGGACTTTTGGCGAGACTTGCGCTATGGCGTGCGACTGCTGGGCAAGCGGCCTGGCTTCACCGCCATGGTCGTGTTCACGCTGGCGCTGGGCATCGGCGTCAACACAACCATCTTTTCCTTCTTCAACCTGTTTTTACGCCCGCTGCCGGTCAAAGACCCAGACACGATAGTTCGTCTCGAATACCGCGCAGCGACCAGATGGGGCGAGGGGGCCTTTTCCTACCCTGACTACCTTCACTTCCGTGACAACGCCAGGTCCTACGCCGGATTGATCGCCTCGGACTTTAATGTCTTCCTACTCGACAGCGAGTCGCCGGAACCGCAGCGGGTTTTTGCAATGTTTGTTTCCGACAACTTCTTTACCGAATTAGGGGCGAGCCTCAGTCTCGGTCGCGCCTTTGCTGCGGAAGAGAACCGCGCGCCGGGGCAGCATCCCGTTGCAGTCTTGGGCTACTACTTCTGGCAAAGACATTTCGCCGGCGACCCGCAAGTCGTAGGGAAGACACTGCGCTTCCGCGGCAAGAGCTTCACGGTCATTGGCGTCACCGCGCGGGGTTTCGTCGGCCTCGGATTCGAGGCGCCCGATGTCTGGACGCCGCTGCTCATGCGCGCCGAAATTACAACGGAGTGGGTGAGCGCCCGCAAAAAGGAGGATGGGATTGGAGCGCATGACAACCGCTGGCTACGCGTGTACGGGCGGCTCAAGCCGGGTGTGACGCTGGAACAATCGCGCGCAGAGGCGGACTTGTTGATGAGTCAACTGGTCAGCGCCTACCCGGAGATCGATGCCAAAGACCGCGCGAATGTGCTCTCGACAGCGCCGATTGCGAGAATGGATCGAGACGATTGGCAGGGCGGGGGAATGGTTCTCGGCGCGACGCTCTTGGTTCTGCTGATCGCCTGCTCCAATGTCGCCAACTTGCTGCTGGCGCGAGCGGCGGCGCAGGCTCTCGACCCGGCGCTCAAGCTGGAAGCGGACTCACTAGAGAACTTCCTTGATGGAATGAGCGAGGTGAGAGAGACACGGGCGGCGTCGTGGCTGACCGCCCTGTTTGGTTTGCTCGCATTGTTGCTGGCTTCGACCGGCCTCTATGGCGTGATGGCCTACACCGTGAGCCAGCGGACGCGCGAAATCGGCATTCGCATAACGTTGGGCGCGCAGGCCGGCGACGTGATGAAGCTAGTGCTCAGGCAAGGGATGAAACTGGTCTTGCTCGGCGTTGCGCTTGGGACAGGCGTCGCCCTGGGGGTGACGCGCGTGGTGAAGTTTCTGCTGTTCGGCTTGAGCGCGACCGATCCGTTGGCTTATGCGGGCGTGGCGTTGCTGCTGACGATGGTAGGGCTATTGGCTTGTTATCTTCCCGCCCGTCGCGCCACGCGCGTGGACCCAATGGTAGCGCTTAGAGCCGAGTGATTCCTCATGCGACATTCGTTCGGCCGGGAACTGATCATAGAGCGTAGCGCAAACCGTCCAGCCCGAATCCACGGGTAAGAAATGGGCGATAACGAGTTCAACCAATATTCATCGGCTTCGGGAGCGGCTTTCCGCGAATTTGGTTCTTCACCCGTTGAGTGAAGCCGCGGCGATGTACAGCGGACTGTCCAGTCTGCTGAAGTCTCTCTCAATCGGCCCTTTGCAAAGACTTCAGCAGACTGGACAGTCCGCTGTACATTCTTACCCGTAGATTCGGGCTGTCCAGTTTGCGCTGCTTACTGATCTGATCCGTTCAGGGGAATGGGGGCGGATGAATAACGGTAGCCTCCGCCACTCATAAGAAATGAGGTCGCATTATGGGATTCGATGAAATTTACGCGAGAGTTCCCGCTCGATAGGTCTTTCGCTGAGACTGCACGCTGGAAGCGATGCGTACCCAGGGGTTTTCGGAGAAGGAGGTCAAACATGCGTGAATGGGATGAAGAGATCAGTCAATTGCTGGCGAAGCTGAAGCTGGAGCCGGCGCGCGAGGCGGCTATCGTCAGTGAGATCTCGCAGCATCTCGACGATTGCTACCAGGAGGCGCTCTCGAGCGGCGCGACGCCGGAGGAATCCGAGCGCCTGACGCTCGAGGAATTGGGCGCCAGCGAGGCGCTTCAGCGGGAACTGCGGCGGGTCGAGCGCCCGTCGCCGCAAGAACCTATCGTGTTCGGAACCAACAAGAGGATCAATATGATTACGGACTTTTGGCAAGACCTGCGCTACGGCGCGCGAATATTGATGAAAAGCCGGGGCTTCACGACGGCGGCGGTCCTCACGCTCGCGCTCGGGATAAGCGCGAACGTCACGATTTTCTCGATCATCAGCGACTTCTTCTTTAAGCCTTTGCCAGTGAAAGACCCGGACCAACTCGTTCTGGTGTTGCAAAAGAGCGCCGTTTGGAACATGCCGCACGGCCATTCCTGGCTGGACTTTCGCGACTACCGGGAACGCCTGGAAGTCTTCTCGGACATGCTGGCCGTCACGTTGAACCCGGTTCACCTGAGCGTCGCCGGACATCAGCCTGAACGCGAGTGGGTCGAGACGGTCAGCGGCAATTATTTTTCCATGCTCGGCGTCGAGCCGAAGCTTGGCCGGCTCTTTCGACGCGAGGAGGGCGAGAAGCCCGGCGCCGATCCGATCGTCGTGCTGTCGTATGATTACTGGCAGAGAAAGTTCGGCGGAGACCCTTCGGCCGTCGGCAAGACGATCAACGTCAACGGCCATCCCTTCACCATCGTGGGGGTGACGCCGGAAACCTTCGGCAGCGCGCAATGGAGGTTGGCGCCGAGGGCCTTTGTGCCAGCTTCGATGATGGGCCAGATACACCCTGACGGCGACAAGTGGCTGCAGGGGCGCGCCGCGGTAGTCTTCAAGGTGATGGCCCGATTGAAACCTGGCGTGACAGTGGCGCAGGCCGGCGCGGCTGTGGAGAAGGTCGCCAGACATTTGGCCAGTGAATATCCGGATGAACACAAGGAGGCGAAGGTCTTCGTCGCGCGCGAGCAGTACTGCCGGCCCGAGCCGACCTTCGTGGAATTTATGCCGGTGGTCGGCTCCGTCTTCATGGCAATGGTGGGCCTGGTATTGATGATCGCCTGCGCCAACGTCGCCAACCTGATGTTTTCGCGCGCCGTCGCGCGTCAAAAAGAGATGGGGATTCGCACGGCCGTCGGAGCGAACCGCTGGCGGCTCATTCGCCAGTTGCTCGCGGAAAGCATCCTGCTCGCGGTCATAGCCGGCGTTATCGGCTCTGTGCTCGCCCATTGGAGCGGGCGCCTGCTCACCCTCATGCCCTCGGGCGCTGGCGGCATACCGACCCGCGCCGATAGTAACTGGGATTGGCGCGTCTTTGCCTTTACGTTCCTGATGTCTGTCCTTGCCGGCGTCTTGACGGGATTGGCGCCCGCGCTACGCGCGACCCGGTTCGACCTTCAGACCACGCTCAAGGAGGGCGGCGGCGCGCTGCTCGCGTCGGGCCGCCGCCTCTTCCGCAGCGGCCTGGTGATTTCGCAAGTTGCGATCTGCGTCGTGGTGCTGATTGCCGGGGGGCTGTTCGTGCGAAGCCTGCAGCAGGTGGCGGGCGCGAGCCTCGGCTTCCGCACCGACCATCTGCTGCTGGCGTCACTTGACCTCGGCCTGCAAGGTTACGACGAGGCGCGCCAGAAGCAGTTCCACCGGCAATTGCTCGACCGCCTGAAAGACTTGCCCGGCGTCCGCTCCGCAAGCCTCGCCTCGAACGTGCCTTTCGGCTACGACTTCGAGATCGCCCTAATCGCGCCTGAGGAGAAGGCGGGCGATAAAGACAGTTTCATGACAGCGCATGCCAGCTACGTCACTCCCGAATACCTGACCACGGTGGGAGGCGCCGTGTTGAGTGGCCGCGACTTCACTCAGTTCGACAGCGAAGCCTCGATGAAGGTCGCGATCATCAACGCCACGATGGCCGAGAGACTTTGGCCGGGGCAGGATGCGCTTGGCAGGCGATTCAAGTGGGGCGCGGACGCCGAATTCTGGCAGGTGGTCGGCGTGGCGCGCAACGCGAGATACGTCATGATTGGGGAAGAGCCTCGGCCGTTTTTCTACGCTCCGCTCGCGCAGCGCCACGCCTCGCCGGTGACGCTCCACTTGTGGACGGCCGGCGACCCGGCCGCGGGCGCCCCGGCCGTGCGTGACGTCCTTCGCCAAATGGATGCGGACCTGCCGATCTACAACGTCCGCACGATGGAAGAGCACCTCAATGACAGCGCCTTCGCCGTGATGCCGCTGCGATTTGGCGCCGTGCTCGCAGGCGCGCAAGGGCTGCTCGGCTTGTTGCTCGCGGCGATGGGCCTCTACGGCGTCGTCTCTTACGTCGTCAGCCAGCGCACGCGCGAGATAGGCGTCCGTGTGGCGCTCGGCGCGCGCCGCTTCGACATCCTCCGGCTGGTAGTCCGCGACGGCTTCAGGCTCACATTGATCGGCCTCGCTATCGGCCTGCTGGTCTCATTGGGATTCACGGCGATCCTCACCAAGGTGCTCTACGGACTGACGCCGGCGGCGACGCCGGTGTTCGTCGCTGTAATTGTGTTACTCGCGGGCGTGGCGGTGTTGGCCTGCTACCTGCCCGCGCGACGCGCGACGAAAGTCGATCCGATGGTGGCGTTGCGGTGTGAATGATTAAGCAAAAGGCACAAGGCGTGAAACGAGAATCTTCTGGTCGCGCGTTAATAGTGGGACGCCTTCAACAATACTCGCGGCGGCGATCAATTCATCCGCCGGATCAGAACGGAAGTCAAGTTGTGTGCTGACGTGTGCGATTTCCAAGCTGATGGGAATAACCGTCAATTGGCGCAGCGCGCTCAAAAAAGCCGGGCTGTTCAGGTCCAAGCTGATGCGTCCAAGTTGAACCAACTTGGCCAATTCCCACAACACAATGTCGGAAATGGCTAGAGGGTGTTGCGTGATCAGTTGCTGCTCACGGGGATTCAGCGCGCCACTGAGCAGATAGATCAAAATGTGCGTATCAAGATTGAGCATTCCATTGCAAGTCGGTCGAGAAAATGTCGCCGTGGATCGCGATTTCGTCCTTCATCGAGCCAATCAGCGCTTCATTGTTGACGGCTGGCAGCGGGATGATTTTGGCGATAGGTCGGCCCTCTTTCGTCAGGATCACGCCGGGTGTGACCAAGCGTTCCAGGATTTCCAGGCAGCGAGCTTTGAAGTCGGCCAGGTCAATAGTGTTATCGGCAATGGTCTTATCAGTATTCATAAATCTCCTTCGGTTATCGGCCTGAGCAAAGGATAGCAAAATCGAGTAACGAATTCGAGCTACCGGCGGCGCTCATCGGCTATGATCACGCGCGCGAAATGAGGATCTATCATGCATTGCTTGCGAGGAGCGGTAATTGGCGATGCTCTTGAGTTCCTGAGGCCGGCTCTACTCGGATCGCAGCGCCACCATCGGATCAACCCTGGCCGCGCGCCGTGCAGGGAAGTAACCGGCCAGCAATCCCGTGGCGATCAGAAGCATGCTGACGGCAAAGAACGTTAGTGGGTCGGTGGCCGTGACGCCGTAGAGAAAGCCGGCCATCAGACGGGTCAGCGCCAGCGAGGCCGCCACCCCGAGCGCCAGGCCGGTCAACACCAATCGCAGGCTCTGGCCCAGCACCAGACCGAAGATGTTCGCGCGAGTCGCGCCGAGCGCCACGCGCACCCCCATTTCATAGGTCCTCTGCGACGTCGAGTAGGAGACGACGCCGTACGCGCCGATGGCCGCGAGGATCAGCGCCGCCGCGCCGAAGCTGATGAAAATCCACATCAGGGAGCGCGAAGACGAAGTCGACGCCGTGACCGCCGCGTCCATCGCTCGGATATCGCTGACCGGCGCGTTGGGGTTCACGCTCGCCACGAGCCGGCGCAAATCGCCGGCGAGTTGCGGCGCGTTCGCCGCCGTGCGCAGGATCAGAGTCATGGCCGTGGGCAAGCGGCGGTCCAGACCGGTTGATTGCGGGTAAGGCATATAAAAGGCGCCATTGATAAAACTCGGCGTCTTGCCGGCCAAGTCGAATTGGCGGACGTCGCCCACAACGCCCACCACCGTTCTCCGCTCCTGCTCCCAAAGAACTCTGACATATTTGCCGACGGGGTTTTCGCCCGGCCAGAACTGCCTGGCCGTGGCCGCGCTGACCAGCGCGACCTTGGCGGACTTCTCTCCGTCGGCTTCGGTAAACCGCCTCCCGGCGAGCAGCGGTATGCGCATGATCTGGAAGTAGTCGGGCGTAACCGCGCCGGACCATAACAGCGTTGCGGGCTGTCCGGGGGCGAACGGGTGTCCTTCCAATTCCACGGCGAGGAGAGGAATCTCATTGCTTAAAGGTTCCGTGTTGGCGGCGGCTGCTACTGCGACTCCGGGCAAAGAACGTGCGCGCCGCAGTAACTCGTCGTAAAGCGCGACGGTCGCCACACGATCCTCGGCGGCCCCTTGCTGTCGCTGCGGATAGACGCGCGCCGTCACGATCCGCTCAGAGCTGAAGCCGGGATCAACCTGAGTCAATCGCCAGAGACTGTTGACTAGCAGACCCGCGCCGACGACCAACACGACCGCCAGCGCGACTTCGCCGACAATCAACGAACTGCGCAGACGCATGCCGACGAGTCCGGATCCTTGCTGGCCGCGAGCCTTGAACGCCTCCGCGAGATTCAATCGCGACGCTTGCAGCGCAGGCGCCAGCCCGAAGGCCAGCCCCGTCAGAATGGCGAGCGCGGCCAGGAAGGCGAGGACTTGCCAATCGATGCGGGCCGAGGCCAATAACAAGTTGTCCGCCGGCAGCACGGACTTCAACGTCGAGAGACTCACCCTAGCGATGACGAGTCCGAGCGCGCCTCCCAGGAACGCGAGCGCGACGCTTTCAGTCAGGAGTTGGCGCACGATGCGTCCGCGTCCGGCCCCGAGCGCCGCCCGCACCGCCACCTCTCTTTGCCGGGCGGCGGTTCTGGCCAGTAGCAGGCTCGCCACATTGGCGCAGGCGATGAGCAGAACGCTGCCGACTGCGGCGACGAGCAGAAATAACTTTTCGCGCACGCCGCCGGATAGATCTTCCTGCAGGGCGATGACCATGGAGTTCGCATTCCAGTCGTCGTCCATTTTCCAGGGCGCCTGAGATCTGATCTGTGAAATCAGCATGGGCAATTCGCTCTGCGCCTGTCGCATGGTCGCCCCGGGACGCAAGCGCGCGACCAGGAACATCCAGTCGTACTCCCAATACTCGTTCCTGTTGGCAGGGTCGAAGCGCGCGGGCGCCCACACCTGAGTCCTGGTCGAAGGAAAATTGAATTCGGGGGGCATCACGCCGACCACCTGCCGCGCCACGCCGTCAATCATGACGGAGCGTCCGATGACGCCCGCGTCGCCTGCGAATTTGCTCTGCCACAGCGAATGACTGAGGAGAACGACTCGGTCGCGCCCGGGCCGGCTTTCTTCAGGGTCGAACGTGCGCCCGATCTCCCCCCGCGCGCCGAGCAAGGAGAATAAATTGGCTGAAACGAAACTGCTCGACAAATGGACGGCCTCTCCTTCTCCGGTGAGGTTGACGCCAAGATCGGCCCAATAGGCGGCCACTTCCATCGTTCGGCTCTGCTCCTGCATGGCGACGGCCCCGGCCTTGGGGTACGCCTCTGTAATTCGGACGAGGCGGTCTGGCTCGGCGTAGGGCAGGGGGCGGATGAGCGCGCCGTTGATGAGGCTGAACATTGCGGCGTTGCCGCCGATCCCCAGCGCCAGCGAAAGCGCCGCGACCACAGTCAAGCCGGGATGCTTGCGCAACATCCGAAGGCTGTAGCGCAGGTCTTGCCATAGGTCCCCGATCATATTCATTCTCCTTGTTCCGAAAATTATGGGTTCATGATAGGCCCGGCGCTCGACCCGCTTTAGTTCTTGCGCCAGCGACCCGCTGTTCAACTCCGCGAGCGCCGCGCGAGAGGCTTGCTCATCGGTCGCGCCGCCGGCGCGCAACTCGGCGTAGCGGTCGTCCAGATGCTGCGAAAGCTCCTTGACGATGGCCGCCTCACGCGCCGGCTCCAGCTTCAGGTTCGCCAGCAATTGACTGATCTCTTCATCCCATTCACGCATGCTCCACTTTCTCCTGTTTCGATTGTCATGTCGAAGTGATTTTAGTTAGTGACGTGAATCGCCGAATGGTCGCAGGAAAATTTCTATGGCAGCTCGCGAATGTGGCGTGGACTTTAGTCTGCGCCCGCGTAATATTCCTGCGCCGCGCAGACTAAAGTCCGCGCCACTACCGCTGATCAGTTTCTGGATGAACAAACACCGTTATTCACACCGCAGCGCGACCATCGGGTCCACTTTCGCCGCCCGCCGCGCGGGGATGTAGCAGGCCAGCAGCGCCACGAATGTGAGCAGAGCGGAGACGCCAGCATAGGTCAGCGGATCAGTCGCGCTTACGCCGAACAGGACGTTCTTCATCAATTGCGTCAGCCCCAGCGCGGCCAGCAACCCTAGCGCCACTCCGATCAACGTCAGCGCCATTCCCTGTCCCATGACCAGCTTCAATACGTCGCGAGCTTGCGCGCCGAGCGCCATCCGAACGCCGATCTCATGCGTGCGGCAGGAGACTGCGTAAGAGATCACTCCGTAGATGCCGATGACTGCGAGTAACAACGCCACCAGTCCGAAGCCTCCCAGCGCCGACGCCACGATGCGCGCCGGCAGCAGCGGCAGGCTCAGCCGCTCGACCAGCGTGCGCGCGCTGGCGATGGGCATGTTCGGATCGAGTTGTTGCAATTCGCGGCGAACGAGGGTGAGGGCTTTTTGCGCGTCGGCTTCCGCGCGGACAACCAGCGTCGTGGCGCCGACCCGATATTGCCATTGCGGGCGATAGACGAATGGCCACTTGTTATCATTCAATCCGGTATATTTCCCGTCCTGCGCGACGCCGACGACTTCCATCTTCGGCGACTCGGAGCCGCCCATAGCGAACCGCTTGCCGACGGGGTCTTCTCCCGGCCAGAACCTGCGCGCGAAGGTTTCATTGACGACGGCCACGCGGGCCGCATTATCGTCGTCATACTCGGTGAAATCGCGCCCGCGCAGGAGACGCGTGTTCATCGCCTTGAAATATCCCGGCGTGATGTAGCTGGTCAGCGCCCGCGGGGAGTTGGCGAGGCGTGAAGGCTGCTCCCCCTCGATGTAGACAGGCTCGCTGGAAATATGGAGATCGACCGGAATGACATTGGCGATCCCGGCGGACTCGACACCGGGCAAAGCGCGCGCTCGCTCCAGCAGGCGCTTTTGAAACTCGCGGCCCTGAGCGCTGTCGTAGCCCTGCAACCGCAGATCGAAGGAAATTTCGACGGCGCGCCGCGGATCGTAGCCGAGATTGATCGTCTGCGCCTGCCGCAGGGCGCGCAGCATCAAGCCGCCGCCGACGAGCAGCGCCAGCGACAGCGCGACCTGCAACACGATCAGGCCGCTTTTTAGCCGCGAGCGATGAGCGCCGCCGAATGACGCGTCGTTCTTCAACGCCTGCGCCAGGTCGGCCTTCGTCGCTTGCCAGGCCGGCAGCAGACCGAACAGCAGGCCGGTAGCCAGCGAGACCATGCAGGCGAAGATGAAGACGTGAATGTCCACGTGGAGTTCGGTCGCGAGCGGGACGTCGATCGGCAGTTTGATCGCCGCCGTCAGTTTCGCCAGCCAGACGGCCAGCAGGAATCCCAACACGCCGCCGCCGGCGGCCAGCAGCAGGCTTTCGGTCAGCAGTTGTCGAATCAACCGGAAGCGGTTCGCGCCCAGCGCCAACCGCACCGCGATCTCACGGCGTCGTTCGGTCGCGCGCGCCAACAACAGATTGGCCAGATTGGCGCAGGCCAGCAACAACGCCATCCCGACCACGACCATCAATAACCCGGCGAAGCCCATAATCGCTCCGCGCATCTCGCCGCCGACCAAACCGGGAGAGACCAGCGTAACCCGCATGCCTTCGTTGACGTTCGGATATTCGCTTTCGAGCTGTAGCGCAATCGAGTTGAGCGCCGTCTGCGCATCCCGGACGCCGACGCCGGGTTTGAGACGCCCCATCAGAGAGACGGTCTTCCACCCCCGATCATCAAGCCATTGTGAGCCGACTTCGATCTGCGCCTGCATCGCCATCGGAAACCACATCTCGGGCGTCACGATGACCTCAGTGCCGGAAAATCCCGGCTGAGCCACGCCGATGATCGTGTAGCCGCGACCGTTCACGATCACGTTCTTGCCGATGACGGCCGGGTCGCCGCCGAACCGCTGCCGCCAGCATTTGTGGCTCACGACGGCGACCGGATGCGCGCCCTGCGACCGGTCATCGTCCGCCGAAATCACCCGACCCAGCGCCGCCTTCACGCCCAGCGTCTCGAAGTAATTGCCTGTCACCAGGTATCCCCACAGTCTTTCATTGACGCCGTCGTGGCTCAGACTCAACTGCGCGAAGCGGTAGCCCAGGAGGCCTGAAAACACCCCGTTTCGATCACGGAAGTCTTTGTAGTTCGGATAAGAGAACGCGGGGAACATCCCGCGCCGCGCCGCGTTGTTGAGCGCCACGAGCCGATCCGGCCGCTCGACAGGCAAAGGGCGCAACAGCGCGGTGTTGATCAAACTGAAAATCGCAGTGTTCGCGCCGAGCCCCAATCCCAGCGTCAACACCGCAATCGCCGCAAAGCCGGGGTTCTTGCCCAGCGTCCGAACGGCGTAGCGCATATCCTGCCAAATGTCTCCGAGCATACTGTTCCTCCTGTTCGATCCCAATAACACGGATTCACGCGGCGCCGGTCGCTCGACCCGCCGCAATTCCCGCGTCAATAACTCACTCTCACTCAACTCCGCGAGCGCCGCCCGGGAGGCTTCCTCAGGCGCCGCGCCGCCAGACAACAATTCCGCGTAACGATCTTCCAGATGTTGCGCCAACTCTTCTACGATCTCGGCTTCGCGCGTAGGCGAGAGCTTCAGGCCCGCCAGTCGCCCGCCGATCTCCCGCTTCCAGTCAATATTTGTCATAGCCATATATTCTACAGACAGCCGTAAGCCGTCAAGATAAACATGCGCCCGTTAATGTTTGTTTTGGATTTCAGGAGAAAGGAATTTCACCTCGGCGCTGAGCGACGCCGGAGGAGGCGCAGTACGGGGAGCGTCAGCCATTGGTTTACCCACAAGTCAAGAGATGCATTTGCGTCCCGGAGGGACGCCCGGAAATTAGCCGGTGGTGGAGCCTGAGCGTAACCACCGGAGCCGGACAAAACCGATTTTGCGTCCCGGCAGGGACGCCGGACCAGGATTCGCAGCAATGCCAATGCTGTTCCGGCGCCCTTCCAGGGCGCGTATGCTTCTGTCGCTGCGTTTCCGGTGGTTACGCTGCGCTCCACCACCGGCTAATTTCCGCCGCGCCTCCGGCGCGAAGATTTGTGGGTAAACCAATGGCGTCAGCGACCTGAGCCTCGGTCAAACAGCCTATAGATCGAAGCCCGGGTAGCCGACGCCCCCGCGCCGCATTTCCATGCGAAAGCGCATGTTTCTCTTGACCGTCTACAAGAGGGCGTGTATCTTCCCTCCAGAATATCTGGAGGAACGTCGTGACCAGACCGAGATCCGACCACTTGCAGGGGACGCCCGACCAGCGGGAGTCCTGAACGGAGGGACACTATGCTTCGCAAATTATTTCATCGGCTGCGCGCGAGCTTGCGACGCGGGAAGACCGAACGCGAGATGGAACGCGAACTGCGCTTTCATCTTGAAATGGAGACGGCCGAGAACATTCGCCGTGGGATGAGCGAAGAAGAAGCGCGGCGGGCCGCGCTGCGCAGCTTCGGCGGAGTGGAGCAGGTGAAGGAGGCGTATCGAGACCTCAGTCGGTTTCGATGGGTTGAAGAGATCTGGCAGGATGCGCGGTACGGGGCGCGAATGCTGCGAACGCAGCCCGGCTTCACGATTGTGGCGGCGCTCACGCTCAGCCTGGGCATCGGGGCGAACACGGCGATCTTCAGCGTCGTGAACGCGCTGGTCTTCAATCCGTTGCCTTACCCCGACCCGCAGCGACTGGTTTGGGTCACCAACGTTTTTCGCGGAGACGAACTCATCGGCTCCGACATGTATTCTACCTTTCAGGCGGAGTCGAAGACTTTTGACCACCTGGCCGCTTACGAGTCGGCAACTATGAATCTGAGCGGGCAAGGCGAGCCGGAGCAGGTCAATTACGTGAGGGCGACAGCCAGTGTGTTTCCGGCGATCGGCGTTGCGCCGCGGCTGGGACGGACGTTCACACCGGAGGAGGATCAGCCCGGCGCCCCGCCCGTGGCGGTCCTGAGTCACGATTACTGGCGGCGACGCTTCGGCGGCGACCCTTCAATTGTCGGTCAATCGTTTACGTTTGGCAGGGAAAGCTGGCAAGTGGTCGGCGTGATGCCGCCAGGAATCCGGTTCCTCCCAGAACATCGGATAGGCGGAAAGGTTGATGTATGGATACCGTATGCGCTCGATAAGGGGCGGGATGGGGGAATGATCATTGAGGGAGGCGTTTTTGGCCGGCTGAAGCCCGGCGCTTCAATTGAGCAGGCGCAGTCGGAATTGGACTTACTTCTTCGGCCTTTTATACAAGCCCATCCGGAAATGGCTGGCCTGAAGGCCATGGTGATGCCGCTCGCCGAAAGGCTAGTCGGCCATTTGCGGCTGGGATTGCTGGCGCTTTTCGCCTCGGTCGGGTTTGTCCTGCTGATCGCATGCGCAAACGTGACGAACCTGTTGCTGGCGCGCGCGAACTTACGCCAGAAAGAGTTGGCGATTCGGTCCGCCCTGGGCGCGGGGCGCAAACGACTGATACGGCAAATGCTAACCGAAAGCCTGCTCTTATCCGTGTTAGGCGGCGCGGCCGGATTGTTATTGGCGCTGTGGAGCGTCAAGGCGCTGACCGCGTTCACCCCTGAGAATCTGTTGGTTCTCAAATTGAGCAGCATTGATAAAACCGTACTCGTCTTCACATTCATCGCTACAATGCTGACCGGCGTCGTCGTGGGACTCATTCCCGCGCTGCAGGCTTCGCGGGTCGATCTCAACGAGAGTTTGAAAGACGGCGCCCGTGGCGCAATCTTCTTAAAGCGCAATAGCTCACGGCGTGTTTCGCCTGCGCTGGTCGTCAGCGAGTTGGCGTTGACGCTGGTGGTGCTGATCGGCGCGGGCTTACTCGTCAAGAGCTTCGCGCGCATGCTCGCGGTTGATCCGGGTTACAACCCGGAAAACCTGCTGACCATGAATGTGTGGATCAACTGGGATAAATACCCTGGGAACTCGGCGCAACGGAAGCGCTTCAACCAGCAGTTGGTCTCTCGCCTCAGCGCTCTGCCTGGCGTGCAGGCGGTGGCATACAGCCGGACACTGCCATTGAGCGATAACGGAATCATCGGCAAGGCGCGGTTGACGGTGGTGGGTAGCCCGCCTATGCCCGACGAACAAAAGCCCCTGGCTGAAGGCCACTCAGTCAGTCCTGATTACTTTCGAGCTATGCAGATGAAGTTGCGCGCAGGGCATAGTTTTACGGAACTGGATACCGAGAACACGCCGCCTGTCATTGTCATCAACGAAACGCTGGCGCGGCGCCTCTTCGCCGGAGAAGACCCCATCGGGAAGCGCATCCGGGACGATGGAGGCAAAACCGACCTGACCATCGCCGGAGTGGTGGCCGATGTTAAACAGTATGGGTTGGAAACTGAGTCGCAAGCGGCGTTTTATCGCTCATCTCTCCAGAATACAGGTTACCCAGGAGGCTCATGGGTAATACGCGCAGCAGGCGATCCGCTGAAGATGCTCCCTGCCGTGCAGCGAGAAATCAAGGCGCTTGAGCCAGACTTCAGGCTCGCCCATGTGATGATGATGGAACAGCTTCTAGCCGATTCGTATGCGCCGCGCCGTTTTCAAACGTGGTTGTTTGGCCTCTTCGCCGCTGTGGCGCTCGTCATAGCGACGGTCGGAATTTACGGCGTCATCTCGTACGCCGTCAGCCGGCGGACGCATGAGATCGGCATTCGAATGGCCCTGGGCGCGCAAGCGGGAGACGTGCTTCGGATGGTGGTCAGCCAGGGAATGAGATTGGCCCTGATCGGCGTGGCGCTGGGTTTGGCGGCGGCCCTGGCCCTGACGCGAGTCATGAAAAATCTGCTCTTCCAAGTGAGCGCGACCGATCCGGCGACCTTCGCGTTGATCGCCTTGCTGCTGGTCGTGGTCGCTCTCATTGCCGGATACATCCCGGCGCGGAGGGCGACGAAGGTGGATCCGATGGTCGCTCTGCGGCACGACTGACTTCGAAGGAGGGACACACTATGCTTCGCAAATTATTTCATCGACTACGCGCAAGCTTGCGACGCGGGAAGATTGAACGCGAGATGGAACGCGAACTGCGCTTCCATCTGGAGATGGAGACGGCTGAGAACATTCGCCGGGGAATGAGCGAAGAAGAGGCGCGGCGTGTGGCGCTGCTCAGCTTCGGCGGCGTGGAGCAGACGAAAGAGAATCTCCGTGACGCCCGCGGCCTGGGTTGGTTGGAAGACATGCTGCAGGACTTCCGCTATGCGCTTCGCGCCCTGAGGCGGAAGCCTGGGTTTGCGGCCGTCGCCCTGTTGACGCTCGCCCTCGGCATCGGGACGACGACCGTCATGTTCACTGTCATCAACGGTGTGCTGCTAAAGCCGCTGCCTTATCCCGAACCCGACAGGCTCCTCACCCTGCAGGAACAGACGGAAAAACCGAGCCAGATTGGCAATCTGTGGTCATTCACATACCCGAACTATCTCGATTGTAAGCGCGAGAGCCGCTCTCTGGATATGGCGGCATGGCGCTTCAGCGGAGGAACTGTTAGTGAACCTGGGGAAGCCGAGTACGTCAGCGGCTTCCAGATCTCGTCCGAACTATTTTCCGTCTTGGGAGTTGCCTTATCACAAGGGCGCGCATTCCTACACGAAGAAGACCAGCTTGGCGCGGCGCCCGTAATCATCATCAGCCATGGTATGTGGCAGCGCCGCTACGGCGGGAGCCCGGCAGCGATCGGTACACCGCTTGTTTTTGATGGAAAGCCCCATACCGTTGTCGGCGTCGCGCCCGCAGGCTTCCAGTTATCCGGAGAGGCGGATATGTTTACCCCCCTTGGTCAAAACACTGAACCGCGAATGCAAAATCGCAAAGCGCGTCTCGGCATTCGGGTTTGGGCGCGCCTCCGGCCCGGCGCGACGCTGGCGGAGGCGCAGACGGAGCTGGCGCTGATCGGACGTCATCTGGCTGACCAGTACCCCGAATCCAATGCGGGCCGCGTCTTCATAGCGGAGCCGCTTCGTCCGAATGTCGGAGATGTCGGGTCCACGCTATGGTTGCTCATGGGAGCTGTCAGCATGGTGTTGCTGATTGCGTGCGTGAATGTAGCCAGTCTACTGCTAGCGCGCGCGGTTTCGCGCGAGCGTGAACTTGCCATTCGTGTGGTCCTGGGAGCGGGCCGGAGTCGCCTTGTACGCCAATGTCTGACTGAGAGCGCGGTGTTGGGACTTTCTGGAGGCGCGGTCGGCGTCTTGTTTGCAGCTATAGGTTTCGGTCCGTTCGTGAAGTTCTGGCCAGGCGGTTTGCCGCGCGCCGAGGAGGTCCAGCTCGATTGGTATGCGCTGCTGTTTGCGCTGGCTGTCTCCATGTTGAGCGGTCTTCTTTTCGGGCTGGCGCCAGCCTTGCGCGCTCCAACGCGCAAACTGGAACAGACGCTCCGCTCCGGAGCGCGGACCGTTGTGGGAAGCTCGCGCCGCTGCACGGCGGTTTGGTCATCTCCGAGATCGCCCTGGCGTTAGTGCTATTGGTCTCTGCCGGTATGCTTGGGCGTACGCTCCTGCGGCTGTCATCTCTTGATCCAGGCGTTAACATCCGGAACGTACTGGTCACTCGGATGGCGCTTGCGCCGGGCGCGTTCGCAAATCCAGGGCAGACACGCGCGGCTTGGCAGGATGTTCTGGATCGGGCGCGGGGCGTGTCTGGAGTACAGTCCGTTGCGCTTGTCGATACCGTCCCAATGCGCGAAGGCAATAACCAACTCGGATACTGGACCACTCCGGCTGTGCCACCGCCCAACGAGCAGCCCATGGCATTGGCGACGAGCGTAACGCCGGATTATCTGAAGGTCATGGGCATCCCGCTGCTCCAAGGCCGATTCTTCAACGATCAGGATCGGATAGGGAATGAGCCTGTCGTCGTGATTGATGACGTTTTGGCGCAACACGCTTTCGGCGGACGGGAGCCCGTTGGGAAGCGCCTCTGGATTCCGGCGATGGGCGCCGGCCCCGTCCAAGTGGTGGGGGTAGTGGGCCATGTACGGCATTGGGGGCTCGCCAACGACGACCAAGCCCAAGTGCGCGCGCAATTCTATTATCCTTTTGCCCAGGCGCCGGACACGTTGTTGCGTCGTTGGTCCGAGCTCATGTCGGTTGCCGTCCGGACCAGCGTCGAGCCATTGAATATCGTCGAGCCGCTACGGCGGGAAGTGCGCGGAGCCAATGGCGATCAGGCGCTATTCCAAATTCGTACCATGGAGCAGCTCGCAAGCGGCACGCTAACCCAGCAACGCTTCCTTTTGCTGTTGTTCGGCATATTCGCCGGCTTGGCTTTGCTACTCGCATGCGTCGGCATTTATGGCGTGTTGGCATACCTGACCAGCCAGCGCGTGCCGGAAATCGGCGTACGCATGGCGCTCGGCGCTAACGCTCGGGATTGTATGTGGCTTGTGCTCAGGCAGAGCCTTGGACTGGTTCTCGTTGGCGTTGTTTTGGGCGCGGCCGCAGCTTTTGCCGCAGGGCGTTTACTGGGGAGCTTTGTGCCCGGAGTGCAGCCCACGGAGCCGTTAACATTCGCCATTATGATTTCTGTATTGGTCGTCGCCGCTCTGTTGGCTAGTTTTGCGCCGGCCTATCGCGCGAGCCGGGTAGACCCAATGAGCGCCTTACGCCAAGAGTAGCAACCTCAGACAGAAAAATGTCGGAGAGGAAAATAAAGACATGCCGGCTCCGTTCTTATTTTTCTCTCCGACATTTTTCTGTCTAGTAGTTCTTTCCTCATCGCAAATCGAGTTTGCGCAGCCTCAGCGCGTTGGTGATGACCGAGACCGAGCTGAAGGTCATCGCCGCGCTGGCTATCATCGGGTTGAGCAGCAGCCCGATGAACGGGTAGAGAGCGCCCGCCGCAATCGGCACTCCGAGCGCGTTGTAGATGAAAGCGAAGAAGAGATTCTGCCGGATGTTGCGCATTGTGGCGCGGCTCAGTTTTATCGCGCGGACGATGCCTCGCAGGTCGCCCTGAACCAGCGTCACGCCCGCGCTCTCCATCGCCACGTCCGTCCCGGCGCCCATCGCTATGCCGACGTGCGCTCGCGCCAGCGCGGGAGCGTCGTTGACGCCGTCGCCCGCCATCGCCACCACGCGCCCTTCGCTTTGCAGCCGCGCCACGAACTCACTCTTGTGTTCGGGCAGGACTTCGGCGATGACCTCGTCAATGCCTAATCGTCGTGCGACGGCTTCGGCGGTCACGCGGTTGTCGCCGGTCAACATCACTATCCGTAGCCCTTCTTCGTGCAACTCTCTGACCGCCTCGCGCGAGGATTCCTTGATCGGGTCCTCGACGCCGAACAGATAAGCGAGCCGTTTGTCCACCGCCAGAAAGATCACCGTCGCCCCGCGTTCGCGCCATTCGGCGGCTTTCTCCGCTCCCGCGCCGAGATCGACGCCCAACTCGGCGAGCAGACTCTGATTGCCAAGCGCGACCGCACTGCCGTCAACTCTGCCGATCACGCCTTTGCCCGTGACGGAGCGGAATTCGGACACCGGCGCCAGCTTAAGACCTCGTTCGTTGGCCGCCGTGACAAAAGCCGCGGCCAGCGGGTGCTCGCTGCTTCGTTCGAGGCTGGCGGCCAACCGCAGCGCGGTTCCGTCGTCCATGACTCCGGTGTTTGCGAACATCGTCAATTTCGGTTTTCCTTCGGTCAGCGTTCCCGTTTTATCAACGACCAGCGTGTTGACCTTTTCGAGCGTCTCAAGCGCCTCGGCGTTTTTGATCAGCACGCCCGCCGTCGCGCCGCGCCCCGTCCCGACCATCACCGACATCGGCGTCGCCAGGCCCAAAGCGCACGGGCAGGCGATGATCAACACCGCGACCGCGTTGACCAGCGCGTAGGCCATTCGCGGCTCAGGCCCGACGAACGCCCAGATCAAAAACGTGATGGCCGCAATAATCACGACCGCCGGCACGAACCAGGCCGAGACGGCGTCGGCCAATCGCTGGATCGGCGCGCGGCTGCGCTGCGCCTCGCCGACCATTCGCACAATCTGCGCGAGCAGCGTTTCAGAGCCGACTCTCTCCGCGCGCATTACGAAACTGCCCGCCACGTTGATCGTGCCGCCAGTGACCTTATCGCCCTCGGTCTTTTCGACCGGGATCGGTTCGCCCGTGACCATCGATTCGTCAACCGAGCTGCGGCCTTCAATGACGACGCCGTCGACCGGAACCTTTTCGCCGGGACGCACGCGCAACAGGTCGCCAGGATGGACCTGATCGAGTGGAATGTCTTTTTCGACCCCGTTGGGATGAATAATGCGCGCGGTCTTCGGCGCCAGACCCAACAGCATTTTAATCGCGCTGCTCGTCCGGCTGCGCGCGCGCAACTCCAACACCTGTCCGAGCAGAACCAGAGTCGTGATCACCGCCGCGGCCTCGAAATAGACCGCCACTTCTCCGCCATGGCCGCGAAACGACACGGGGAAGATGTCCGGAAGGAATGTCGCAATGACGCTGTAAAGCCACGCCGCGCCCGTGCCGATTGCGATCAGCGTGAACATATTCGGGCTGCGATTGACGATCGAAGCCCATCCGCGCTCGAAGAACGGCCATCCTCCCCACAACACGACCGGCGTGGCCAGCGCGAATTGAATGAACGTGAGCAATCGCGGCGAGAGAGCATGCTGGATCGGCTGCCCTGGAATCATCTCCGACATCGCCAGGAACAAGACCGGCAGCGTCAACGCCACGCTCACCCAGAACCGGCGCTTCATGTCTTTCAGTTCGGGGTTCTCTTCTTCCTCCAGCGTGACCACGCGCGGCTCGAGCGCCATTCCGCAGATCGGGCACGACCCCGGCTCGTCGCGCACGATCTGGGGGTGCATCGGGCAGACGTATTCCGTCTTCGTCGCCGGAAATGCGGGAGTCATCGGCTCAAGCGCCATCCCGCATTTCGGACATGCGCCGGGGCCGGTCTGCACGACATCCGGGTCCATCGGGCAGGTATATTCGTCGTCCTCTCGAACAATGAGCGTCTCTGTTTGCGGCTGCGCCGTCGCCATAACGCGCTGCGATCCGGACTTGCCTCCGAGTTGAACCACGGGGCGGCCCATCGCCGCGGGCTGCGGCGCCCGGTTCAAATAGCTTTGAGGATCGGCGCTGAATTTGCGCAGGCAAATCGGGTGGCAGAAGTAATAGGTCTCGCCTTCGTAATCGAACTTAACCGCCGCCGTCGCCGGATCGACCGCCATTCCGCAAACCGGGTCAATGCGCATGTTCATTTCCCCCTCCTTTTCAAATTGTTCCGCTCCGGCTTCATAGAGCTGAGATCAGCGCTTTCGATCAGGCCGCAGAAATCGCCGTCGGCGAACCCCTTCTCGTCCCATTGCTTCAACGTCGCCGCCAGAGCGTTGCGATAACGCCGGATTTGCGCCATCTGCCGGTCGAGTTCGGCCAAACGCCTTCGCACGGTCTCGCGCACTTCGGCGCACGGCCTTTGCCCGGCGCGACTCTCGGCGATGATGCGCTTGATCTCTTCGAGCGTGAAGCCGAGAGATTGCGCGCGTTTGATGAATTCCAGCGTCTTCAGCGCGTCGGCGTCGTAAAGCCGGTAACCGCCCTCGGTGCGCGCCGGACGGTCGAGTAACCCGCTGCGCTCGTAAAAGCGCAACGTCTCAACGCCGACGCCCGCGCGCCTGGCGACCTCGCCGATTTTGAGCGGCGCGGCCTCGCCGGCCTCGGAAGCGCCGGCGGCTTCATTAGTCATAGCTTGTCGTCTGATTCGTCTCATGTCGCTTATCCCATGAATAGAGCAATAACCGTTCTAGCAGGCGAAGTCTACACTCTGTAGCCGACTACGGGGTCAATAGGGAAATGAAAAGTTTATAGCTGATTTAAAGAGGGCCTCGGACGCACGTTGGTGTTTAGGGCAAAGAAGGCATCAAAAGCAGGCATCAATAGAACGCGGATGACGAGGACGAGAGCGGATCATCGCAGATAAAACTAAAAAAGATCAGCGTCAACCCGCTCTATCTGCGTCATCCACGTTCTATGAACCCGTACACTGATCTGAAAACCGCTCTGACTTCAGTAGATCACCGTAAATTTGCCGTCGGCTTCAGCCACGACCGTGGCCAATCCCCATACAGGCACGCCTTGCGCGGCGCCCATCTCTCCCACAGGGTTGCCATTTTTATCGAAAATCTGCCAGGCCAGCGAGCCGCCCTTCTTCCAACCCGTTCCTTCCGTCCAGACCAGAATCGTTTCGCCGCGCGCGTTCGTCGCAATCGCAGGATGTTTACGCTTGCCTGTGGGGGCGGGCGCCGGCGCCGGTTTTTGCGATGAGGAATCAATCGCGCCGAAATAGACCTGGCCGTCGTTTTCCCATGCGGCCAACGTCCGTCTATCGTCGGGCGCCGCAGTAACTGAACTCATCGGACAGGCAGTCAAACGCCAGCTGTCGAGTCGCGTTCCGCGAAAACTTTTGCCATTGTCTGTCGAGGTCAGCAGGAACATTCCACGCTCGGTCATATTAGTCGCGGTGCGATAAAGCAGGTGGAGCGCGCCGCGCGGGTCAACGAAAGCGCGCATCCCGCAGCAGCCGCACGCGCCGGTCTCATCAGCGAACGCCGGCGTTTCTTGCGCGAACGTCTTGCCGTCATTGGTCGAACGCGCGAGCCAGACGCGGCGATGCTCTTCGCCTTTCTGTTCGCCCGCGCCGTGCCATGCGACATAAACGGCGCCCTCTTTATCCGCCGCCACCGATCCGCCGCCGTCAAGCGCGTGGCTGACCCGCATCAGATTGCGTTGAGCTTCGAAGGCGGTCTTCGCGTCGTTCATTCGCGCGTAGAGCATCGGAGCGGAATTTTCGGGGCCGCGTGGCGAGGCCTGGTTCGAGCCGTTCCAGGAGACGTGAACGCGCCCGTTCCTGCCGACGGCAATGTGCGCTCCGCGTATCGCGCCAGTCGCTATGGCGCTCCCCGGTTGGCTGTTGACCCGGATCGGCGATGAAAAATCTTCTTTGCCGCGCTCGCGGCGAACATAAAAGACGTTCCCTGCGCTCGGCTCGCCCGCGAAGTAGACTAGATGCAGCGCGCCGCTCGAGTCCGCCACGGCTTGCGGTTGAAGCCCGCCGTTCGGTGTGCGAATCAGGTTGACCATATCGTTGGCCGACAAATCGGCCTTCGCGCGCGTCATTGCAATTGAGGCGATCAACGCAATCGCAGTTGCGCTGACCGTTGTGAACGCGACAGTGAACCGGCGACCTCTCATGGATTATCCTTTATGGTTGTATTGATTGGCGGCCTGATCGGGTTTGCGGAGTGGCGCGCGCCTCAGAACTCCTTCAATGTTTCTTTAGCCTCATCAACCGTGAGAGTTTTGAGTTTGACATGATTCAGAACTTCCTGCTCAGACGCCATAGACCGAAGAAGCAGTAATTGGAAAACGTCCTTCTTGGCCTCTATCGATAACAGCCTCTTGGAACAGTATCGCGTATAGCCGTCTGCGATTCTTTCCCAGATGGCCAATTCCTTATCCGGGTTTGCATCTCGCTTGAAATTATCTACCCATTTTTCGATTGGAGAATGTTCAACCTCCGCCAAGGTATCACGCAGTTTGTAGATTCTCTCCATTTGTTTGGGACTCAACCCTTGGTGTCCTATTGGCCCTGGTTTAAGCGAAGCATGATCTACCCACTGAGCGTCTGGTTTCTGACCTTTATTCTTGCGGGAGATGCCGAAGAAAGTTAATAGTGTGGATAATATTTCGCGCATGTGAGTTTGCTATTAGCGGCGTCCGGCGATGATTTTGATTCCAGACCCCGAACCTCTCATTTCTTCTAGGCGATCTTGCCCATCTCGCGCCACGTCGTCAACTTGACGCCGAGCTCTTTAATGAGAGCTTCGAGGCCGAATTGCAACGCGCGTTCGATCTGCGCGCGCAACTCGGTCTCGACTTCCAGCGGCGTGGCCTTCGTCGCCGTCTGCCGTTCGGAGCGCCACATAAAACCCTCTTCGTCGAGCAAGCCTTTGACCTTTTCAGGGGAAGCCACCGGACGCCAGCGCAGGTATTTCCATTCGCTGGTCAGAGTCAGATGCAACCCCAGATCAAGCTCCGGATGCTCTCTGGCGTAGGCCGCGATCTCTGGGAACCACGGGCAGGGAACCATGACGCTGCCCGAAGTGACCAGGCCTTTTTTGAAGGCTTCGATTGTAGCGACGTTGACCGAATGCGACATGCCGATGTCGTCGGCATGAACCATCAGCACCTTGTCGTTCGGGCCGTAGCCGAGCTGTTGCGCGGTGGTCGTTTGCGCCAGCGCCGAGGAACTCGACAAAAGCAAACCGAGCAGGATTAAGATCGCAGCCGGCGTAGCGCGCGATCCGATTATGAGGACTGCGGCGCCATCTTCCTGAACGAGTGGCGGAGTCTGTGTTGAATCAAGTCGAATCATAATGGCGTGATTATAGATCAAAGCCGTGTTATCTTCGCGGTCGGCGTAGCGCCGCGCGCGATAGTGGGACAGACTTTAGTCTGTCCGTCGCATGAATTGTGAACGGACAGACTAAAGTCTGTCCCACTATCGCGCGCGGTACTGTACCAGCGGACAAAAAAAAACGACAAGGAGAAAATCGACGGTATGCTTCTTGAAGGCAAGAATGGCCTGATCCTGGGAGTCGCGAACAAACAGAGCATCGCGTGGGCGATTGCGGAATCGACGGCGCGTGAGGGGGCGAGGCTCATCTTCAATTACCAGAACGACCGCTTCAAAGACAAGGTCGAAAAGCTGGCCGAAGGCCTCGAAGGTTCGAAGACTTTTCAGTGTGACGTCGGAAACGACGACGAGATCGCCGCGATGATGAAGGGCGTTGAAGGCGAGTTCGGGGAGTTGGATTTCCTGGTTCATTCGATCGCCTACGCGCCGAGCGAGGAGATGACCGGCGAATTCATCAACACATCGCGGCAGGGCTTTGCGACGGCTTTGGAAGTGAGCGCCTATTCGCTCGTCGCGGTGTCGCGCGCCGCCGCGCCGCTGATGAAGAACGGGGGATCGATCGTCACCTTGACCTATCTCGGCTCCGAGCGGGTCATCCCTAATTACAACGTGATGGGCGTGGCGAAGGCAGCCCTGGAGGCTTCAGTGCGCTACCTGGCGAACGACCTCGGGCCGCGAGGCGTTCGGGTCAACGCGATCTCGGCCGGGCCGATCAGGACGCTGGCGGCGCGCGGCGTCGGAGGCATTTCCAAAATGGTCGAAGCGCACCGCGAAATAGCCCCGCTGCGACACGCGACCGAACAGGCCGAGGTCGGCGACACGGCGTTGTTCCTGTTGAGTTCTTTAGGGCGCGGGATCACAGGCGAGATCATCTACGTCGACGGCGGTTACCACATCCTGGGCGTGCTGGCGACGGTCGGATAGCTTTATCGGGGCGGGATCCTGAGAAGGAGGCGCTCTTGAAGCGCCTCCTCGATTGTCGTGATCACGTATGTCGGATCCGCAAATTTGTGGATGATGACTTTGGCTCCCGCCATTTTGGCCAACAGCGCGTAATCGGCGCCATAAGACGTGGCCACCACGATGGGAATGTGACAAGGGCGCAGGCGGCGAATCAGATCAAGCCCGTCAATCGGAGGCTTCATGAGATCGCCGAGCAAGACGGCGTTGATAGGGGGGTGTACTAGTGACCGCATGACTACATCGCCGCTGTTAGTTTCCGAGCAAAAATCTTCCAACGTCACGGTTTGAAATAGACATTGCAGAACCGCCTCGCCGCTGTCAGCGGTCAGCGTGGCGAATCCCCTGTCTTCAAGCAGGCGAGAGAAGAACTCCAGCGTGGCGGGATTCTCATCCGCGATCAGAATCCGCGCGCCCCGGCGCCTTGATGATGAAGCTGATTTTGGTATCGCCATTGCACCCCCACCCGCAGTTAGAATTCGCACCTCGTTCCTTAACTGTTTGTATATTGACGCGGAGGCTATTTTATCCTTTTCGCCAAAGCCATCAATCAAAATCTTAATTGGGCAAGCTGGTACAGTACCGCGCGCGTAAGCAAGCGGTCGTCTCATAGGCCAACCGCTTGCTTACGCGCGCGGTACTGTTTTCGCCAAAGCCATCAATTAAAATGAAGCCTGTGCGAATTAAACTTGAATGCAATCAACCACTTGGATTCAGCGCATAAATCAGGAGACGCCTGGGTACGCATCGCTTCCAGCGTGCAGGCGTGGATCGTAGTACATTGGGAGGACCCGCAGCGCCTGGAGCCGATTCGTATTCCAGCGCATTTGATTCCAATCAATGCGCCTCCCGCCGAAGACTGCACGCTGGAAGCGATGCGTACCCAGGCTTGCGCTAATCAATGTATGGATTTCAAAGGGCTTTTATTTGCACAGCCTTCAGTTAAAATCTTGCTGGGAAATCTGGTACGGTACCGCGCGTAGGGGCGCGTATTCCGCGCACAACCGCCTCAATCACGGACGTGGGCGGGGAATACCTGCCCCTACGCGCGCGGTACTGTTAATCGACCAGAATCGGATTGAAGTATTCACGCAGGCGCGACTCGGTGACTTCGACGCCGAGTTTCTTGTCGGCGATGAAGTTCCACCCGGGGTCGCCGTTGTTCCGCCGCTTTAGGATCATCTCGGCGACGATCTTCGCTTCGAGCATAACGTTCTGGCTGAGGCCGATTCGGGCGCGCGCCAACCCCCGGCCCGGGACGAATCTGTCTTGCGGTTCGCGCGGCCATCCGGCTTCGACGATCAAGGTCTTCTCGCGATAGCGCGCGCCGAACCGTTCACCGACCATCGTCGAATCTTCGACTTTGAACCGCCACTCCTGACGGCCCACCTGCAAAGGCGGGTTGTTTCGATCGCTCAATTCGCGGCTGATCTCGGCGCAGATCACGTCGAGCGCGTTCCACAGCCACTGCTTGCCGCGTTCGCGCAACTCGTCGTTCGCGGCTTTCAGCGCAAGGTATTCGGCAGCGATGTCTTTGTCGCCTGGATTGCTCATAAAAGTCAGGGAGTGGGGAGTGGGGAATGGGGAGTCGGAGATAGGCGCCACTTCCCACTCCCCATTCCCCATTCCCCACTCCCTAGATTTCATGCCGGTTGGTGAGCGCTTTGTGCATCGTCACTTCGTCGGCGTATTCGAGATCGCTGCCGACGGGCAGCCCCATGGCGATGCGCGTGATGCGGAAGCCGAGCGGTTTAAGCAGGCGGGCCAGGTAATTGGCCGTAGCCTCACCTTCGGTGTTCGGGTTTGTGGCGAGGATGATTTCTTTGACGCCGCTTTCGCCGCTCTCGTCCGGGCGCAGGCGTTCAAGCAGGTTCTTGATCCGAAGCTCTTCAGGCCCTATGCCTCGAATCGGCGAGAGCGCCCCGTGCAGGACGTGATACATCCCATGGTATTCGCGCGTCTTTTCAATCGCCACCAGGTTGTAAGGCTCCTCGACGACGCAGATGACGGACTTGTCGCGCGAATGGCCGGAACAGTAACGGCATGGATCGACGTCCGTCAGGTTGTTGCAAGTCGAACAGAATACGATCTTCTCTTTGACCTCGCGGATGGCTTCGACCAGGCGGTCAGTCTCTTCCTGCGGGGCTTTGAGCACATGAAACGCCAATCGCTGCGCCGATTTGTGGCCGATGCCGGGCAAGCGTTTAAATTCGTCTATGAGTTTCGTTACAGGTTCTGCGTAGTCAAGCATGTCAGATTGCGGATTGCGGATTGCGGATTGCGGAGCTTTCACTGCGTTCAGCAATCAAAAATCCGCAATCCGCAATCCGCAATCAGTTACATCAACCCCGGGATATTCAATCCGCCGAGGACGCCGCCGAGGCGGTTTTGCGCGCCCTCATCGACTTTGCGCCCACATTCGTTGATCGCGGCCATGATCAGGTCTTGCAGCATTTCGACGTCGCCGGCGGCTTCGGGTTCGATTTTGACGGAAATGACCTCTTTGAGGCCGTTCATTTCGACCTTCACGATGCCGCCCCCCGCCGTGGCGTCGACGCGCAGGCTCTCCATCTCCTTCATCATCTGCTCCTGCATCTGCTGAGCCTGCTTCATCATCTGCTGCAAATTCATTCCACCGGGAAGTTTCATAACGCTCCTCGAAGAACAGACAGGATTTACAGGATTGTTCAGGATTTAATCAATTCACAAAATCCTGAACAATCCTGTAAATCCTGTCCATTTTCATTGTTTCAGGGCGCCGCTCATTACGACATGAGCGACTCCTCAGATTTTGCTCCAAAGTTTTGCGAATCAGCGTCGTTAATCATAACACGTCTTTCTTCTTCACCGAGAGCAATTCGGCCTTGGTCATTTCCATGATCTGACGCACTGCGGGGTTTTGCCTCGCCAGTTCGTACTCGCCTCGGCGTTTCAATTCGGCTTCGTCAATCCGTTCCTCGACCTGACCGCTGATCTTCACCACCAAGTCGATGGGCCGCCCGAAAAGGCGCTGGCCGATGTCGCGGAAAAGCTGGCCGCTGTCACGCACTCGTTTGGCGAACACATCGTCATTGCCGAACGTGACGGTCAACGCCCCGTCTTGGAACTCCCGGCCTTGCGCGTCTTCGAGCGCGGCCTGAACCAGGCCGCGATTCATCTTCTGCAACTCTTTTAAGATAGCTTCGACTTCATTGCCGGGCGTAATCGAAGCGGCGCCTGATTGTGTTTGAGTCTCGCGCGGCGCCGCTTGTCGTGGCGGTTGGACGACCTCTGCCTCATACAGGCCGTCAGGCTCCGTCGGATCGAAATAGGGAAAATCGGGCGATTCGTCCGCGCCGCTCGACGCGGATTTGCCGGGCCGGGCGGAGCCTTTGGGGGCCTGATTTTTAGTGGCGGGAGCATTCGTCAAGGGGCGATCAACGCGCGCGCCTACCGCGCCGCCGGTTATTCTCGATTCAAGCTCCTCAAGCTTCCTTATCAATTCATCGAGTGTTCTTAACCTTGTCGCGTGAGTAAGTTTGACCAGCCCGATCTCGAGTTGAAAGCGCGGGTGTGGGGAATCTTTTATCTCTTTTTCGGTTTCAGCTAACAGATGAAAGAGCCTGACCAGGTCTTCTTCGGAAAAACTGTAAGACAGTTGTCTCAAACGATCGACCTCCACGTCTGTAACGCCGAGCAGATCGCTTCCGTCGATTCCGGATTTAATCACTAACAGGTGGCGCAGATACGCGGTCAATTCTCGTGTAAAATTGCGCAGATCGTAACCTCTGACGAACACTTCTTCCACCAGGTTGAGTATCTCCGCAGTCTTCTGACCGGCGATGGCTTCGACGAAGCGTCCGAGCGTGGCGGCGCTGACCAACCCCAGAGCCGTCGTGACATCGTCTTCGGCGATTTGATCCCCGCCGAAGGCTATTACCTGATCGAACGCCGATTGCGCGTCGCGCAGGCTTCCGGCGCCGGCGCGAGCTATCTCACGCAACGCGGAGTCGCTTATTTTCACCCCCTCGCCGTCGGCTATCTCGCGCAGTCGCCGGAATATCTTCTCGGTCGGTATCTGCCTGAACTCGAACTGCTGGCAGCGCGAAAGTATGGTGTCTGGGACCTTGTGAAGCTCCGTCGTCGCCATAATGAAAGTGACGTGCGAGGGAGGCTCTTCGAGGGTTTTCAGAAGGGCGTTGAACGCGCTAGTCGAAAGCATGTGGACTTCGTCAATGACGAAGACCTTGTAACGGTCACGGGCCGGACTGATCGCGATGTTGTTGATGATCACGTCCCGCACGTTGTCGACGCCGGTGTTGGACGCGGCGTCGATTTCGAGCACGTCCAGCGAGGCGCCCGAGGCGATTTCGACGCAGGAAGGACATTGCAGACAGGGGCGGCTGGTAACGCCCGTGTGACAGTTAAGTCCCTTGGCCAGTATTCGCGCGGTGGTCGTCTTGCCGGTGCCTCGCACGCCGGAAAACATGTAGGCATGGTGAAGCCGCCGCTGATCCAGCGCGTTGCCGAGCGTGCGCGAAATATGTTCCTGGCCTGTTAAATCGGCGAAGGATTGAGGGCGATATTTGCGAGCGATAACCTGATAACTCACGATCTGATCCTTCCGCTTCGGAGCCTGATTTAGTGTTTGAAAACTTCCAGACGTGATCTACGACCACAGGCGAAATTGAAGAATAACTTAGCGCGCCGCGGCGCTCAAGGCCGATTCGTCTTGGCTTTTTACAGGAAAGGTAGTTTAATATACTGACAACCAGGCTCCGGTCGCTACTGATTTAGCTACATGCTAAAGCACCCAAGACGACCTCGAAGAGATTTGTTGTTGGATGGGTGAGTAACACCGGAACATTTTGAGCAACTACGAACATTTGTTTCATTAAGGAGAGAAACGCATGCCTAGAAAATCAGCAAATAGCAATCCCGCGGAGCATATCAAGCTGGCGATTGCGAGCATTGATAACCAGATCAAAGAACTGACGGCGCAGCGTGAGCAACTCGCGAAGGTAATTCCCGGCGTGGCGGCCGCGAGCGCGCGCCGCAGGGGAAGGCCTTCGAGCGCGCTGGCGGCCGTCAGCGCCAAGGCCAAACCCAAGCGGGTTGTTTCGGAAGCGACCAAGAGGAAACTGAAAGCCGCCGCCAAGCAGCGCTGGGCCAGGTACAGAGGGGAAATCGAATAAATTTCTTCAAGCCAGGCGCCGCTACCGCGCGTGAATAGTGAGACAGACTTTAGTCTGTCCGTCCACAATTCGCGCGGCGGACAGACTAAAGTCTGTCCCACTGTCGCGCGGCGCTGATATTGAAACGGGGTGGAACACGCCCTGAAAATGGGACAGGCTCCGGTTACTACCGCGGCACATCCGAACTTCGCTACCGTTGCTACCTTCCGGTCCTGGCGGGGTTCACGCGTTCGTGATTGCACGGAGTCCGGAGCCTGACATCTAAATCTCAAATTTCAGATTTGAGATCAAAGAACGGAGAGAGCGGGACTCGAACCCGCACAGGCCTTTCGACCCGCCGCGCTTCCAACGCGGTGCCATACCAATTAGGCGATCTCTCCAAAATCGGATGGGGAGACAAGGGGACAAGGAGGAGAGGAGAAGGAGATAAGAATCTCCCTTTCTCCCCCTCTCCTTGTCCCTTTGTCTTTCTTCTCTGGCGGAGAGGGTGGGATTCGAACCCACGGTACCCGTAAGGGTACAACGGTTTTCGAGACCGCCCGATTCAGCCACTCTCGCACCTCTCCGCATAAAGGCTCACTTATTCCTCATCACTTATTCTGGGAAGCTATCTTCAGAAGTTATCTTCATCGCCGGCGCCGGGCGCGGCCTTGCGCCGCCGCCTGAAGAAAGCCTGCATCAATCGACGGCCTTCTTCGGCGCGCACTCCCGAAGTAACTTCCACTTGGTGATTCAAAGAACTGTTCGCGCAAATCTGAAAGATAGTGTCGACTCCGCCCGCTCGCAAATCGGCGGCGCCGTAAACCAGGCGCTTCACTCTGGCGTTGACCAGCGCCCCGGCGCACATCGCGCAGGGTTCAATAGTAACGTATAAAGTCGCTTCGGTTAAGCGGTAGTTACCAACTTGCCGCGCGGCTTCGCGCAGCGCCACGATTTCGGCATGTGCGGTCGGGTCGTTTGACCCTATCGGGCGGTTGCGCCCGCTTCCCGCGATCTGATTATCAATTACGACGACCGCGCCGATTGGAACCTCGCCCTCGTCACGCGCCAGCCGGGCCTCGTTCAACGCGAAGCTCATAAAGAACTCATCATTTGCGTCGGATTCACGGAGAAGGTCGGTCGTCACATCGCCGTTTGTTTCCCCGTTTGCTGACTTGCGCTTTGCCATTGTGTGTCAGGCGCGCCTGTACGGTACAGGGAGCGGTAGCGACCTGGCGCCACTCGGGTATTCGTGGCGCCAGGTCGCTACCGCTCCCTGTACCGTACCGCGCGCCAAAACGCGAAGGCGAATGGTACTGGCGCGGATAGACACTGTCAAGCAAGGCGTCGGAGGAGTTTTGATGTAAAATCTCGTCGTGTCTTCATACAGGGAATTCATAGAACATGTGGACCGGCTTACCGCGAAGCTTCAGGCGCGTTACTCGAAGCATCTGGTTTGCCGCGCGGGATGCGCCGGGTGTTGCCATCACCACCTTTCCGTGTTCGCCGTCGAGGCTGAAGAGGCGCGCGCGGCGATTGAATCTTTGCCCGCTCCAATTCGCGCCCGTGTGGAAGAGCAGGCCCGCGAAGTTATAGACCGCGAAGCTCAGGGCGAGGGGGTAGCCTGCCCTTTGCTGGTTGATGACCGTTGTTCGATCTACGAATCTCGCCCTCTGATCTGCCGCACACAAGGCTTGCCGTTGTTGATGGATGCGGAAGACGGAGGGCTGGAGGTTGATTTCTGCCCTCTGAACTTCACCGGGGCCGGGGCCGTTGACGATCTGGACGAAGAGCATCTCGTCCCGCTGGACGCATTGAATCTGCGGCTGGCGCTTTTGAATCTGGAGCATTGCCGCGAAACCGGCCTGGGCGACGAGGCCAGCGGCGAGCGTATGAAGATGGCCGACGTCATTCTCAAATAAAGTGGGCAGTGGGTAGTGGGTAGTGGGCAGTGAAGAGATCGAAACTGCCCACTACCCACTACCCACTGCCCACTATTTTCGTAGGAGGTTTGCTTGAAACTCAGACTCATATTTATCGCGCTTTTCTTCCTGGCATTTGTTAATCAGGTCTTTTCTCAATCGCCGGCCGCGGCGGCGGCCCGTTCTTACCGGCAGGCGCACGAACACGAAATCATCGAAGAATTCGCCGACTTGCTTTCGATTCCTAACGTGGCTTCGGACGCGCCGAACATCCGCCGCAACGCGGAATTGATCTCGCGGATGCTCGAAAAACGCGGCGTCAAGACCCGCCTGCTCGAAGTCCCCGAAGCGCCGCCCGTGGTCTTCGGAGAGATCGATACGCCGGGCGCGACGCGCACGCTGATCTTTTACGTTCATTACGACGGTCAGCCGGTCGAGCCTGCGAAATGGGCCGGCGGCGATCCGTTCAAGCCTACGCTGCGTTCGGCGCCGTTCGATGCGGAGGGGCATGACATTCCGTTCCCGGCCAAAGATCAGAAATTCGACCCCGAATGGCGGCTCTACGCGCGTTCGAGCGGAGACGACAAAGCGCCGATCATCGCCATATGCGCTGCGCTCGACGCGCTGAGGGCGGGCAAGATCGCTGTTAATTCGAACATCAGATTTTTCTTCGAGGGCGAAGAAGAGGCCGGGTCGCCGCATCTGGCGCAGATCGTCGAAAAACATCGCGACCTGCTGAAGGCCGACGCGTGGTTGATTTGCGACGGGCCGGTCGACCAGACGCGGCGGCAGCAAATCTATTTCGGGGCGCGAGGCGTGACGGGAATGGAGATCACCGTGTACGGCTCGCGCCGCGAGCTTCACAGCGGACATTACGGCAATTGGGCGCCCAATCCCGCTATGATGCTGGCGAAGTTGCTGGCCTCGATGAAAGATGATGACGGGCGAGTGCTGATCAAAGGCTTTTACGACGGCGTCGAGGCCCTGACCGAGACCGAAAAACGCGCGGCGGCCTCAGCCCCCGACAACGACGCGGCGCTGAGGCGCGAGTTGGGACTCGCGTGGACCGAAGGGGCTGGGAAGAGATTGATAGAGCTGATCAACCTGCCGTCGCTCAACATTCGCGGTTTTTTGAGTTCATCTGTCGGCGCGACAGCGCGCAACGTGATCCCTTCGACCGCCACGGCCTCGATAGACATTCGCCTGGTTAAGGGCATCGATCACGTCAAGGCCGTCGATCGCATGATCGAACACATCCGCGCGCAAGGCTACCAGGTAGTCGAATCCGAACCCGATCAGGCCACGAGGTTGAAATACCCGAAGATCGCCAAGGTGATCCGTCAGGGCGGGTACAACGCGTCGCGCACTTCCATGGATTTGCCGATCTCGAAGGCGGTAGTCGCCGCGGTCGAAAGCGCCCGCGGAAGCGTGATCAAAATGCCCACGCTCGGCGGAAGCGTCCCGCTCTACATCTTCACTGATAATATGAAGACTCCCTGCGTCGGCGTTCCCATCGCCAATCACGACAACAATCAGCACAGCGCCAATGAAAATATTCGTTTGCAGAATTTGTGGGACGGAATTGAGACGATGGCCGCGCTGTTGACTATGAAATAACAGGTGTAACCTTTCGCCCGGCGTGAACGTGAATACGGCAGGAAACGAATTTTCAGGAAATAAACATAAAGGAGAAGAAAATGGGAGAACATCTGAAATATGAGAAAGCGGCGCCGGGCGCCTTGCGGGCTATGTACTCATTACAGAAATATGTGTATACGGGATCAGGATGTTGGTGTTTGCAGTGTAGGATGTATCAATGGAACGCGGATGACGCGGATGGGGCGGATCATCGCGGATAAAACCGAAAAAGATCGGCGTCAATCCGCCGCAATCCGTGTCATCAGCGTTCTATTAACCCGGACACCGGCGTGAAAATCGCGTTAGGGCGCCAACGCGACGTCGCCTCGCATCGACTAAAGATTGATCATATGCCCTTCCAACCCGTGCGCGGCTTCTTTAATGGCCTCGCTCAGCGTCGGGTGCGAATGGACGTTGCGGGAGATCTCGCGCGGCGTCAACTCGGCGAACCGGGCCAGCGTCAACTCGGGCAAAAGTTCAGTCACGTCAGGGCCGATCATGTGAGCGCCGAGCATCTCGCCGTATTTTTTGTCGCTGATCAATTTGACGAAGCCGGTGGGGTCTCCCAGCCCCTGCGCCTTGCCGTTCGCCGTGAATGGAAACTTGGCGACGTTGATGTCGTGGCCTCGCTCGCGCGCCTGTTTCTCGGTGTAACCGAAGCTGGCGATCTGCGGCTGGCAATAAGTGGCGCGAGGCATCATGTCGAATTCCAACTCGATGGTTTCAGCCCCCGCGATGTTCTCCGCCGCGATGACGCCCATCGCCTCGGCCACGTGCGCAAGCATCAGTTTGGCGGTCACGTCGCCGATGGCGTAGATGTGCGGAATATTGGTCCGCATCTTGCCGTTGATCTCAATCGCGCCGCGCGCGGTCAACCTGACGTCGGTCTTTTCCAGGCCGTAACCTTCGACGCGCGGTTTGAAGCCGATGGCTTGCAGAACCTTGTCGGCTTCGAGCGTCTGCTGTTTGCCGTCCGGCGTGGCGCCGGTGACGCGGACGTTCCGGCCTGTGTCTTCGATGTTGTCTACGCGCGTTCCGGTCATAACCTTGATGCCGTTGCGCCGGAATTGGCGGCTCAACTCCGCCGACACCTCTTCGTCCTCCAGCGGCGTGACGCGATCAAGAAACTCCACGACGGTCACGTCTACGCCGTAGCTGTTGAATACGTAAGCGAACTCGACGCCGATGGCGCCCGCGCCTGCGATGATGACGCTGGCGGGCAGATGGTCTTCCATGATCTGCTCTTCGTAAGTGACTACGCGCTCGCTCAGCTTCGAGCCGGGAACCAACCGCGTTGTCGATCCCGCGGCGATGATGCAGTTTTTAAACCTGACTGTCTCTTCGCCGCCCGCGTTCAGCTTCACGTTCAGCGTATGCGGATCGGTGAATGTCGCCCAGCCTTCGTATTCGTCAATCTTGTTCTTCTTCATCAGGTAGCGGACGCCTTTGACGCGGCCGTCGGCCACCTTGCGGCTTCGGCGGAACGCTTCTCCGTAATCGAAACTGACGCTTCCTTCGACGTTGATGCCGAAGGTCTTGGCTTCGTGTTTGAAGATGTGAACCAACTCCGCGTTGCGGAGCAGCGCCTTGGATGGAATGCAACCGACGTTGAGGCAGACGCCGCCCCAATACTGTTTTTCTATGACGGCTGTCTTCAGCCCGAGCTGTTTGGCGCGGATGGCCGCAACGTAACCTCCCGGCCCTGCGCCCAGCACGACGACATCGTACTCTTTCGCCATTGATCCTCTCCGGGTATTGTGAATTTCAAGAGTGACCCCGCAGGCCTTAGACCGCGATCATCACTGACTCCTTCATCGTCGCTTCAACATCTTTCACCTCTTTCGGCGTCATCGAGGTCAGCACATCGAAACCGTCCTCGGTCACCAGCACGTCGTCTTCGATCCGCACGCCGATGTTGAAATACTCTTCGGGGACGCCCTCGGTCCCGGCGGCGATGTAAATCCCCGGCTCGACGGTGAAGACCATCCCCGGTTCGAGTTTTCGCCATTCGTCCTGCACTTTGTAGCGGCCCACGTCGTGGACGTCCATCCCCAGCCAGTGGCCCGTGCGGTGCATGAAGAATTTTTTGTACGACTCCTTTTCGACGACTTCATCGCGGCTGCCGGAGGCCAGGCCCAGCTTGAGCAATTCTTCCGAGACCACCTCGACGGCCTTCTCGTGCAACTTCATGAAGCTCTCGCCGGGTTTGACCATCTTGATGACTTCTTTATTGGCGTTGAGCACGGCCTCGTAGATCGCCTGCTGGGCGCGCGTGAATTTGCCGTTGGCCGGGAAGGTTCGCGTGATGTCTCCGGAAAAGAGGTTGTATTCGGCGCCCGCGTCAATGAGCACCATGTCGCCGTCTTTGATCCGGTCGTTGTTGGTGTTGTAATGCAGGATAGTTGTATTGAATCCCGACCCGACGATCGACGGGTAACCGACGCCCGCCGCGCCGCTCTTCCGGAAGACGTATTCGACAATCGCTTCAAGCTCGTATTCGTACATGCCCGGCTTGCAATGCTTCATCGCGGCGATGTGGCCTTCGCCGCTGATGGCGACGGCGCGGCGCAGACTGTTCAGGTCGTCTTCGTTCTTGCGCAGCCGCATCTCATGGAGGATAACGCCGGGGTCAATAATCACCGTCGGGGCGTAAACGCCGCCGCGAACTTTCTCGCGGATGTATTTGACGGCCGAAATGACCTTGAGGTCGAAATGTTCGTTGTTACCAAAGCGGTAATAGAGCTTTTCGACGTTCTGCAAGTATTTCGGCAGGACTTCGGAAAGCTTGCCGATTTCATAAGCGGCGTCCGCGCCGTGCTGTGAGATCGCGCCTTCGACGCCGGCCCGTATGCCGGTCCAAATCTCCTCCTCGCGGATTCGCGGGCGGACGAAGAGGACGTATTTGTGCTCAGGATGCGAGGGCGCGAGCACGGCCACGCAGTCCGGCTCGTTCAACCGCGTCAGGTAGTAAAAATCGGTGTCCTGACGGAACTCGAAATCGGTGTCGTGGTTGCGTTTGATCTCGTGCGCGCCGGCGAATACCGCGACGCTCGACGGCTCCATCTTCTCCATGAATTCGACGACTCGTGATGGTTTCATTTAATTGCTCCTTAAAACGTATGTGATGTGAAGAGCGGTTAGTATAGCCAAACAGCGCCGCCCGCGTAAGCAAGCAGGCGCCCATAGGCGTCGCTTCCAGCGCGCAGTCTCTGCGAAAGACAAATTTATAGGAACCAGACCTGGGTACGCATCGCTTCCAGCGTGCAGTCTCGGCGAAAGACAAATTTATAGGAACCAGACCACCTGGGCACGCATCACCTTCAGTTCAGAGGCGTCTGATTCCGATCAATAGGTCTTTCGCCGAGACTGCACGCTGGAAGCGATGCGCACCCAGGGCGCGCGCGGTACTGTACCAATGGCGCCGCGCGGGATAGAATGAGCCTTAAATCATCAGATTCAACCGAACAATTTATGACAACAGAAGCAATCATTACCCAGCCGGTCGCTGAACTTCTCGACCGAATTGCGCGCCGCGAACGCCTTGAACACGACGAATGGGCGCGGGCGATCGAAGAGGCTGAAACCGACGACTTGCGCCGATTGGCCGACGACCTGCGCTGCGAACTGCACCCCGATGACGTCGTGACCTACGTCGTCGACCGCAACATCAACTATTCGAACGTCTGTTTCTCGGTCTGCAACTTCTGCGCCTTTTATCGCAAGCCGGGGCACCCCGAAGGTTACGTGCTCGACTACGACGAAATCTTCGAGAAGGTCGAAGAGATGATCGAACTCGGCGGCAGCGGCGTGTTGATGCAGGGCGGACTGCACCCCGATCTGCCGATGGATTGGTACACCGGCCTGCTCAGCCAGTTGAAGCGGCGCTACGGCATTCACCTGCATTGCTTCTCGCCCACGGAGATTTACGGCATGTCGAAGACCTTCGGGATGAGTTACGAGCGGGTGATCCGCGAGTTGCGCGACGCCGGGTTGGACAGCATTCCGGGCGGCGGCGGAGAGATTCTGGTCGACGAGATTCGCCGCAAGCGCCGCACCGAATGCAACTCGCAGGAGTGGCTCGACGTGATGGAGGCCGCCCACCAGCTCGGAATCAAGACCACCGCCACGATGATGATCGGTTACGGCGAAACGATCTCGCACCGCATTCAACATCTCGAAAAATTGCGCCAGTTGCAGCGGCGCGCGCTCGATTCGGGCAAAGCCGGCTTCGTCTCATTCATCCCCTGGACGTTCCAGCCCGACAACACGCCGCTGGGCAAGATCATTCCTGAACGCATGCCCGCCGAGGAGTATTTGCGATGGCTCGCGCTCTCGCGGCTTTACCTCCACAACATTCCGAACGTGCAAGTTTCGTGGCTGACCGTGGGCTTGAAAGATGGGCGGCGCGGATTGCATTTCGGCGCCAACGACATCGGCTCGACGATGATCGAAGAGAACGTGATCTCAAAAGCCGGCGCTAGTCACAAGGCGACCGAACAAATGCTTGTCAACGTGATCGTCGAAGAAGGATTCAAGCCTGTAAAACGCAAAGCCGATTACACTAGATTAGAACAGCCACTGGTTGGACAGACTTTAGTCTGTCCATAGCATGAATTGTTGGCGGACAGACTAAAGTCTGTCCCACTATTAACTTTTATGCCGGACATTTCTATTGATTCGCCGGAGCGGGGATTCGTGATCAGCCGCCTGAATACTACAAACGACGCGTGGTATGTGGGGCGGGCGGGCATGCAATACCGCGATCTGATTCCGGGCCGGCTCGGCGGGCGTTTCATAGCCTCGCACATTCGCATCCCCGACGGCGGCGAGACGCAAGATTATGTTCATTACCACAAGGCGCTCTTTCAGATGATCTACTGTAAAGCGGGCTGGGCGCGCGTGGTTTACGAAGGCCAGGGGCCGCCCTTCGCGCTCGAGGCTGGCGATTGCGTTCTGCAACCTCCGGAGATTCGCCATCGCGTGTTGGAATCCTCCGCCGGCCTTGAGGTCATCGAGGTCGCTTGTCCGGCCGAGTATGAAACCTGCGCCGATAACGAACTACGTCTTCCCACGCGCGAGGTCTTGCCAGAACGGCTCTTCGGGGGGCAACGTTTCGTGCGCCATCGCGCGCGCGAAGCGAGTTGGGAACCCTGGCGACTCGACGGGTTTGAAGCGCGCGACACCGGCGTCGCGGCGGCGACAAACGGTTTGGCGGCGGCGCGAGTCGTGAAATCCAATTCAGCGATTACGGTAATAGCTGACGGGCACGCGGGCGAGTTGTTGTTTCTGTTTATTCTGGAGGGCAAGCTCAGGATAGACAGCAGCGGGCAGGAGAATCATCAATTGCTGGCCGGCGACAGTTGCGTCATCCCTGCGGGCGTGGAGTACACGCTACGGGCTGACGCGGGACTTGAGATGCTTGAAGTGAGTCTGCCCGCCGAATTGCCGCGACAATGATCGCTCGTCAGCCAAAGTAGTTTTTGAGATCGAGGACGAAGCCTTTGAGCAAAGAATCGCCCGAGATCGAGGCCGGATTGTCAAGTTCTTCGACTTCCGCGTTCGGACGATAGACATAGACTTTCTTCTGAATCGGATCAATCAGCCAACCGAGTTGCGCGCCGTTTTCGATGTACTCTTCCATCTTCTCTTTCAGCTCTTTAATTGAATCCGATGGCGATCGCAGTTCGATGACGAAGTCGGGGCAGATGTGAGGAAAATACTTTCTTTCTTCCTCCCGCAGCTTGTTCTATCTGTCAAGTTTCACCCACGACATATCAGGCGAACGTTTGGCCCCGTTGGGCAGGACGAACAACGCATTTGATTCGAAACCCACTCCTGTCCCGTCTTTCTCGGCCCAGAGGCCAAGATGCGCAATGAGAGAGAAATTGTGTTTTGACGTTTCTCCTCCGGTTGGCGGCATAAAAATAAAGTCCCCTTCCTTCGGTAGTATTCGGCTCGATGTTGTTTGAAATACAGACTCAGGTAGAGCAACGGCTGCGAGAGCACGTTGTTATGGTGCAAGATGAACGCAATGAGCAGGCGACCGATGCGTCCATTGCCGTCCAGAAACGGATGGATCGTCTCGAACTGGACGTGAGCCAGTGCAGCCTTGACCAGCGCTGGATAGGGAGTGTGTTCGTCGTGGATGAAGCGTTCCAGCGCGCCCATGCAATCTTCAACACGGGTAGGAGGCGGCGGGATGAAATGCGCGTTTCCAGGCCGCGTGCCACCAATCCAGTTCTGCGTGCGGCGGAATTCGCCAGGCGCCTTGTCACTCCCTCTGCCGCGCGAGAGCAACTCGGCGTGCATTTCTCGGATAAGGCGATTGGAAAGCGGGAAGCCATCGCGTAGCCGCGCCATACCGTGTTCGAGAGCGGCAACATAGTTGGAGACTTCCACTACGTCATCGAAGGGCGCGCCTGGCGCTTCCTCCAACTCAAAGAGCAGCAAATCAGAAAGCGACGACTGGGTTCCTTCGATCTGAGAAGAAAGCACGGCCTCGCGCCTCACATAGGCGTAGAGGAAAAGATTCGGATCAGGAAGTAGCAAGGTGATGCTGTCCAGGCGCCCAAGAGCAAGGGTCGCCCGTTCCAACAGCCGCTGGCGAGCATTAGAGAGATCCAGAGGCGGCTCTGGCGGCAAAGGATGCGGAATGAAGGCTCGCGCATGCTCGCCACCGACGCTGGTCGTTTCATATCTTCCTGTAATTCCTCGGCGCATCTTCCTCGGGTCTTATTCAACGATCGTTTAATAAGGATTTCGCTTATTAAAGCAAAATGCGGAATCGTTTAATAACGGCGCGCGGGGAAGTTAAGTTAGTCAGGATGTTTTAGTCAAGAAAAGATTAAAACAATCGGTGGCGGAGTTGCGCTGTTGCTTTCCACATCTGGGCAAAGCCGGAAAATACCGACGGTTGACCGGTAAAACTGTCACTTCGACGCTCTCGGTTGTGCCGCATCAATCCGGCTATCAACCTTGTTGTAAGCAGATAGCAACGGCTGCAAGTCTTCGCTTGCCACGGAATGGCGATTGCCCATCACGAACATGAACGAAATTCACCACTCCGGAGGAAAGACCATGTTCAAGATAAACCTGTCGCTGTTTCTCGTCGGCTCTCTGCTGCTTTCCCTCTTCGCGACCCCGGCCGCATTGGCCAAGACGAAGGAAGAGAAGGAGGCGGCGTTGGCCGCTAAAGTGAAAGACGGCGTCGCAAAACTCGGCGCCGGCGTCGACGCGAAGATATCCGTCAAGCTGCGCGACAAGACAAAACTCAAGGGCTATGTCAGCCGAATTGAGGAAGAGAATTTCTTCATCACAGACGCAAAGACCGGCGCTGAGACCAGAGTCGCTTACGGCGATGTCACACAGGCGAAAGGGAATAACCTTTCGACGGGCGCGATCATCGGCATCGCGGCTGCCGTTGCGGTCGGGGTGACGCTCCTGGTTATTTATCTCACGATCAAAGCCAACGGCTGATCAGCCGATTGTGATAAAACGGATTGGGCCTGCCGCAGACCGTCTTCAGCCATTGCGGCAGGTTCGATCACATACCGCTTGACGATTCCTTCCGTCAGGCGTAGTTTTCCGCCCGCGTATCAAGCCTTCGATTTTCGAATCCGGAGATTGCGAGTCATGAACATTAACGTTGCGGCGCATTTCAAGCGCCAGACAAAGATCGCCATAATCGCTTTGCTTTTTTGCTGCGCGCTATTGGTTCCCGCGCGTCAGGCGCAGAAGCGTCAGCCCGCGGCGAAAAAACCTGCTATAAACATCGATGACAAGGCGCTACGGCAAGCAGACACGCGCGCGGGCGATTGGATCACGCACGGGCGCGCGTATTCCGAAGCTCGCTACAGCCCGCTGAAGCGGATCGACGCGGGCAATGTTCAAAAACTCGGCCTGGCCTGGTCGTTCGACACCGAGACCAATCGCGGGCTTGAGGCGACGCCGATCGTCGTTGACGGCGTGATGTATACGACGGGCAGTTGGAGCGTCGTCTACGCGCTCGACGCGAAGACGGGCCGGCAGTTGTGGAAGTACGACCCGCAGATTGCGCGCTCATACGGCGCGCGGGCCTGCTGCGACGTGGTCAATCGCGGCGTCGGCGTATACAAAGGCAAGGTTTATGTCGGCGCGCTCGACGGGCGGCTGATTGCGCTCGACGCCGGAGACGGAAAGGTCGTCTGGCAGGTCACGACAGTCGATCAGAATCAGCCGTATACGATCACGGGCGCGCCGCGCGTCGTGAAGGGCAAGGTTATCATCGGCAACGGCGGGGCCGAATACGGCGTGCGCGGGTACGTTTCGGCCTACGACGCCGAGACTGGCAAGCAGGCGTGGCGCTTCTACACCGTGCCGGGCGATCCGTCGAAGCCGTTTGAATCACCCGCGCTGGAGAAGGCCGCGAAAACGTGGACGGGCCAGTGGTGGAAGATGGGCGGAGGCGGCACGGTCTGGGATTCGCTCGCTTACGACCCCGAACTAGATTTGCTTTACGTCGGCGCCGGAAACGGCTCGCCCTGGAACCAGCAGATTCGCAGCCCGCAAGGCGGCGACAATCTTTATCTCTCCTGCATTCTCGCGCTTCGCCCCGACACGGGCGAACTCGTCTGGCATTATCAAACCACGCCCGGCGACACGTGGGATTACACGGCGACACAGCACATGATCCTGGCCGATCTGAACATCGGGGGACGCGGGCGAAAAGTCTTGATGCAGGCGCCGAAGAACGGATTCTTCTACGTGCTGGACCGCGCCACGGGCGAATTGATCTCAGCCGAGCCTTACGTCGAGATCACCTGGGCGAAGGGCGTCGATAAAAAAACCGGCCGGCCAATCGAGAACCCCTCCGCGCGTTACAAGACCGAGTTTTCAGCTCAGAAGCCGGGGCCGTTGGGCGGGCACAACTGGATGCCGATGTCGTTCAACCCGCAAACCGGACTGGTCTACATTCCGGCGCAGGACACGACGGGTCTTTACGTTCCTGACGCGAAATTCAAATACCGGCCCGGCGCCTGGAACACCGGCGTTGATTTCGGACCATTGAAAGACGCGCCCGCGGAATTGTCTCCCGGACACCTGTTGGCCTGGGACCCAGTCGCGCAGAAAGAACGCTGGCGGGTTCAATACAAAATGATGTGGAACGGCGGCACGCTGACGACCGCCGGAAATTTGGTCTTTCAAGGGACATCCGACGGGCGCTTCATCGCCTATAGCGCCGATAAAGGCGAAAAATTGTGGGAGTCGCCTGTCGGCATTGGCGTCATCGGCTCGCCGGTGACTTATGAGATTGACGGCGTTCAGTACGTGTCGGTGATGGCGGGCTGGGGCGGGTCTTACGCGCTGGTCGGCGGATACGCCTTAACCGACATCGACACACAGAACGTCGGCAGGGTGTTGACCTTCGCGCTCGACGCGAAAGAGCCGCTTGCCGCACTGCCGAAACGTTCGCCGGCCGCGTTGACGCCGGTTGAGTCATCAGCGACGGCTGAAATGATTGATGAAGGCGGCGCGATATTCACCCAGTGGTGCGCCGTGTGTCACGGCGTGGGAGCGGTCGGAGGCGGCGGCCTTGTCGCGTCCCTGCCGATGTCGAAGCCGGAGGTCTTCAAGATGTACAAGGAGATCGTACTCGACGGCGATTATTCGTCGCGCGGGATGCCGGCGTTCGGCAAATGGCTGAGCGCCGATGATGTCGAGGCGATCCGCGCCTACATCATCAAACGCAGGGCTGATCTGGCAGGGGGAAAATAAAGATCGAGTCCCCGGCGGAAGGGAAAAAAATGAAGACAGTTCTGCTTGGCCTTATATGCGCGATTGCGGGTATCGGAACGGCTCCGGCGCAAGCCCCGGCCAAGGCTGACCGTGAGACGCAGAAAAGGGCGCTGATTCTCTACACTTTGAGAAAAGAGCTGCCTTTCACCGACGCTCTTGAAAGAGTTTATCAAAAGACACTCAGCGATGGTTTGGCCGGGCGCCTCGATTACTACGCTGAATACATCGATGTCGCGCGCTTTCCGGAGCCGGGATATCAAGAGGCGCTGCGCGATTTCCTCCGCCGCAAGTACGCGGAGCAGCGTTTCGACCTGATTATCGCCTCGGGCAATGCTACTTTTGAGTTTGTGGCGCGGCACGGAGCCGAAGTCTTTCCAGGCGCGCCGGTCGTCTTCACCGGCTACGGGGATTTGCGTCCCATCCCGAACTCTACCGGCCTGATTGTTAAGATAGATTTGAAAAGCACGCTCGATCTCGCCCTCAGGTTGCAGCCGGAGGTCAAGCGGGTGTTTGTCGTCTGCGGGGCGTCCGGGTTCGAAAAATACTTCGAGAACATTGCCCGCCGGCAGTTTCAGGAGTATGAAGGCAGACTCGCGTTCACTTACCTGACTAGGCTACCACTGGAAGACATGCAAGGGGTGGTAGCGAAGACGCCGGAAGATTCGATCATCTATTTCCTATCGCTGGTTGAGGACGGCGCCGGGAATAGGTTCATTCCATTAGACGCTTTGGGCAAAATCTCCTCGGTGGCGAACGCCCCCATTTATAGTTGGTATGATGTGACTATAGACCATGGGATTGTGGGAGGCAGTTTGGTTAGCGTCGAGCTTGTGGGGCGACAAACCGCAGAGTTGGCGTTGCGGACGCTGCGCGGGGAAAATCCCGAGCGGATTCCAGTCGCCGAGGTGAAGCCGAATATAAACGTGGTTGACTGGCGCCAACTACGGCGCTGGGGCATCAGCGAAGATCGGTTGCCGCCTGGCAGCGTCATCAAGTTCAAAGAGCCTTCCTTCTGGAACCATTATAAATGGCGGATCATAGGCGTCGTCTCGTTATGCGCAGTTGAGGGGTTGCTGATCTTCGCCCTGCTTGCTCAGCGGGCCAGGCGTCGGCGTGTGGAAGAGGCGTTGCGCGATAACGAAGAGCGCCTCAAGCTGGCCTTAAGCGCGGCGAACATGGGCGCCTGGGATTGGCGCCTGGACACCGACGAATTGAAATGGTCAGACGAGATGCGACAAATCTTCGGCTTCGCCGGCGGCAAATCGGCTGTGACGACAGAATTATTCTTCGACCTGATCCACCCGGACGACCGTCCGGCAGTCTCACAGGCGATCACACGGACCATCAATCAGGGCGCTCCCTATGATATCGAATTCCGCACGATCCATCAGGACGGGAGCATTCATTGGGTGATGGGCAAGGGGAAAGCTTTGTTGGACAAGGCCGGGCAGGCGGCGCGCATGCTCGGCGTCAATATGGACATCACCGACCGCAAGCGAGCTGAAGAGCGGCTCCGGAGCTACTTTGAATTGCCGCTGATCGGCATGGCGATCACATCGCCCGACCGCCGATTTGTCGAGGTCAATCAAAAGCTCTGCGATATCCTTGGTTATTCGATGGATCAGTTGACGGGAATGAGCTGGGTTGACGTGACGCATCCCGATGACGTGGCTGAAAACATCCGGCTGCTGGACGAGACCTTGAGGGGTAAGACCGAAGGCTATGTGATGGACAAGCGGTTCATACATCGCGACGGGCGCATCGTTTATACGAGCATTTCCGCGCGATGCGCGCGTCGCGCAGACCGAACAGTTGATTACCTGGCCCTTATCGTTCAGGACATTACTCAACGCAAACAGGCCGAAGACCGGCTAATGGAGAGTGAGGCGCAGTTGCGTCTGCTGACAGAACTCATCCCGCAACATGTCTGGACCGGATTCCCAGGTAACATAGCCGATTACCGCAATCAGCGCTGGCTCGATTACACCGGGATGACAATCGAAGAAGCGCGCTACAAGGGGTGGATGACCGCGCTCCACCCCGATGATCATGAACGCGTGGTTAATGCGATACGAGACGCTTCATCGCAGAAGGGGATTTATGAGGTCGAAATACGTTTGAAGGGCTTTGACGGCCAGTACCGCTGGTTTCTGGCGCGCGCATTACCGCAGCTCGATCAGGAAGGGAATATCATCAAGTGGTACGGGACGAACACTGACATCGAAGACCGCAAGCGGGCCGAAGAGGCGCTGCGTGAGAGCGAAGAGCGACTGCGGCATGCGCTCGAAGCGGGGCGCATGGGGGTTTGGGAGCGGGATACGAGAACCGACGCCGTCAAGTGGTCCAAGGAGACTTACACGATCATGGGCCTCTCCCCCTTCAACCTTGAGCCGCACTATCACACCTGGGCCGACCGGGTGCATCCGGATGACCTGCCGGTCGCAAACGAGGAGATGAGAAAGGCGATTGAGGAGAAGAGAGATTTCCGCTACGAGTATCGAATTATCTGGCCTGACGGGAGCTTGCGCTGGGTGGAAGGGCACGGCAAGCCCGCTTACGGCGAAGATGGGCAATGCCTGAAAGTGAGCGGCTTGATCGTTGACATTAGTGAACGCAAGCGGACCTACTTGCGGCTCAACACCCAATATGCCATCTCGCACATCCTCTCGGAAGCGGCTTCGGTCGCCGAAGCCGCGTCGCGACTTCTTCAGGTGATCTGCGAGTCTCTCGGCTGGGAATTCGGCGAGATCTGGCTAGTGGACCGCGAAGCCGATCACCTGACCTTCCTTGAAAGCTGGGGCCAGCCATCGATGGAGTTGGCGGAATTCGTCTCCGCCAGCCGTCAATTCATTTTCCCGCCCGGCGTCGGCTTACCCGGCCGCGTCTGGAAAAGCCGCCAGCCCGTCTGGATTAATGATGTCGCCGATAGTAGCTTCCCGCGCGCATCGTTGGCCCGAAGAGCAGGCTTGCACAACGGATTTGGTTTTCCGGCGCTCCTTGGCGATGAGATGCTCGGCGTTATGGTGTTCTTCAGCCGAGAGGTCCGAGAGCCTGATGAAGACCTGCTCCAGATGATGGCCAGCATTGGCAGCCAGATCGGACAGTTCGCCGAGCGCAAGCAGGCAGAAGAGGCGCTGCGCGAAAGCGAGGAGCGGTATCGTAGCGTGGTGGAGAGCCAGACCGAGTTGATCTGCCGCTACCTGCCTGACACTACGCTGACTTTCGTCAACGACGCCTACTGCCGGTATTTTGGCAAGACGTGGGAAGATCTCATCGGCACGAAATTCCTCGAACTCATCCCCGAGCCGGCGCGCGAAGTCGCTCGTAAACACATCGAATCGTTAGTCGAAAACCCGCGCGTAGAGATGGATGAACACGAGGTACTGCTGCCCGACGGCAGCATCGGCTGGCAGCAGTGGGTCGATCACGCAATCCTCGACGCAAACGGAAAGGTCGTTGAATTTCAGGCGGTCGGGCGTGATATCACTGAACGCAAACAGGCCGAGGAGGAGCGGCGCGAGGGCGAAGAACGGCTGCGGCTAGCGCTCGAAGCGGGACGCATGGGGGCCTGGGAATGGGACGCGAGAACCAACGCCGTCAAGTGGTCCAAGGAGCATTACACGGTCATGGGCCTCAAGCCATTTAGCGTCGAGCCGGATTATCAAACCTGGGCTGACCGGGTGCACCCGGACGACCTGCCGTTGGCGACGGAGACGATGAGTAGAGCGATCGAGGAGAAGGGAGAGTACCGCTGCGAGTACCGCATCATCTGGTCTGACGGGAGCGTGCATTGGGTGGAAGGGCGCGGCAAGCCCGTTTATGACGAAGGCGGTCAGTGTCTGAGAGTGAGCGGCTTGATCGTGGACATTACCGAACGCAAGGAGGCCGAGTGGGCGTTGCGCGAGAGCGAGGAGGCTCTTCGCAAAAGCTATGCCCGGATAGAAGACCTTGCCGGACGGTTGATCGCCTCACAGGAGGAAGAGCGCAGACACATTGCGCGCGAGCTGCATGACGACTTGAACCAACAGGTGGCCGCGCTGGCCATCGGCATCAGCCGCCTCAAGCGCCAGTTCCCTGACGCCGGCGCCGCTGTTCAGGAACAAATCGTCAAGCTGCAGAACAAGACGGACCTGCTTTCCGAACGCATCCGGCAAGTCTCGCACGAGTTACACTCTTCCATCCTCCAGCATGTCGGCCTTCCCGCCGCGTTGAATTCTTATTGCGCGGAGTTTTCCGACCGGGAAGGGATTGCCGTCGCGCTCGACATCGGGGACGGGTTCGAAGCCGTACCGCCGGAAGCGGCGCTCTGCCTTTACCGGGTGGCGCAGGAATCATTGCGTAACGTCGCCAGGCATTCGGGCGCTCGGAGAGCCGTCGTGACGCTGTCCGGCGTTAACGGCGCCATCGAGTTGCGCGTCGCCGATCAAGGCGTCGGGTTCGACCCGGGGCAGGCGCGGGAATGCCGCGGGCTAGGGCTGGTCAGTATGGAAGAGAGAGTGAAGTTGCTGCATGGCAATTTCTTATTGACGACACGACCCGGCGCGGGGACTGAGCTGAGAGCGCAAATTCCATTGAGGGGGGAGCATGAGCAAACCAAGGGTATTGTTGGCTGATGATCACACCATCGTGGCGGAAGGATTGCGAAGTTTGCTTGAAGACGAGTTCGAATTTGTCGGCGCGGTCAGCGACGGACGCGCGCTTTTGGACGCCGCGCAGAAACTCAAGCCCGACGTGATTGTCGCGGACATTTCCATGCCGCTGCTGAACGGTCTCGACGCCGCGCGCCAGCTCAAGCGGGAGGGGGTTACGGCAAAGATCGTCTTCCTGACCATGCATGCCGAGGCGCAACTCGCGGCCGAGGCTTTTCGGGCAGGCGCTTCCGGCTACTTGCTCAAGTCCTCCGCCGGTGAAGAACTCATCGCCGCCATTCACGAGGTGATCAAAGGCCACGCCTATGTCACGCCGCTGATCACCAAAGATGTGTTGAGCTTCCTGATTGACGCCGCCCGCCAGCCGGACCAGCCGGTCGTCAAACTGACGCCGCGCCAGCGCGAAGTGCTGCAGCTCATCGCCGAAGGCCGCACGATGAAGGAGGTCGCTTCCGTTCTCAACATTTCGGCCCGGACGGTCGAATCTCATAAATACGAAATGATGGAGGCGCTAGGCGTCCAAACCAACGCCGAACTGTTGCAATACGCGATCAAGATAGGGCTGGTCTCCGTTTCGCCCCCGCCGGGCGACCTCCATCAGTAGACGCCTCCCGACAATCCCGTATTTTTCCCGATTGACCTCGCCGGAATCCTCAAGTAGAAACAGAGTCAAACACCCGCCACCAAGCCTAGCGGCTATGGTGGGGGCTTGGGAGATGTGAACAAGCCCGTTTGACCAGACCCAGCCAGGGCGAGAGAGTCACTCTTTCGCTATCGGGCTACGTTATTTGAGTTAGAACACCA